>ENA-OREC01000775-OREC01000775.1-marine-metagenome-genome-assembly--contig:-NODE-775-length-14090-cov-13.461571_pt1 | contig 14090 bp, 6 predicted proteins | sample MGYA00248626_ERZ508543 | MGnify/ENA primary metagenome ERZ508543 (study PRJEB26211, sample SAMN05518279) | marine metagenome | isolation source: Puget Sound, Washington, USA | host: Bankia setacea... | reverse complement strand
ATAGTCACTCGTTTTAACAGATTCACAATCTGGGGCTTTCCCCTGAACTTGAGTAACAACTAATGAGTTGGACTTAACATAATCAAACAAGGGCCTAACATAGCGAATACAGTATCAGTAAAACGTTGAATTGATGTCAGACAAATTGGTTTTACGATACTTCACTAACGGAAAGCTAGCTGTATCATTCCTTTTTGTCATCCTGGAGATGGTAACATGGATTACTGATGTGTTGCCAAAACTGCAAGGTGTTACATATGATGCCAACAAACTGTCCGAATGGTCTGACAGGTATGTAGGAACAATTGAAACTGTAGCCAATAGAGCATTCGTTTTATGTCCACATATCGAGAGTGGGTGCGATTTTCGAGCACTTCTAGAGATTTCAAAAATGGAAAGATGAGCTACGTATCCCACCTAATACATAAATACATAAATGATGACATGCTATTTGTTTGAATACGTCACGTACTAGAGCATCACTTTCTCGACAACAGCTTCCGTAAAGAAACACAGCATCGTCTGTCTTATATTACCACAATGGCCACGTATGGCCCGCGTATCACCTGTATAACAAAACTTACAGAGATGGACAGGTGGATAGCGAGCATTGAGCTTTGACATACGGGCTTTGTCCAAACGTAGGCAGTGTTAATGGGTACATGTGTGCGTAGGCAATGATACTCATATCAGTCACTAAACGTTGAGTATCTGCTTTGTTACTTTTACATGAAGAAACACAATACTGTCAGATGATCCATGTCTAGAATGATTAAAACCAGAAACGTAAAACATTGTACATGTATCTGCCTATCTATTTTGTACTAACGTTCTTGATCCACGGGTATACGTTTCTTTAATTACGTCAGGATGGTTGAGTACGTGTGGGTTTTTGTCTGATATCGGTATTCAATATGTGTCTAGTTAAATGTTGTTAGATAATATCGGGATGGTTGAATAAGTTGGGATTGTGTCTGATAAAGAAATATAGGTAATTAATGACGGTTTAAATGGCTATTATTTCTGATACCCATATAATTAACCTATAACCACCGTGGTTTTTATACATGATACACAGTATTTAACATGTGGATAGGTATAATCATGGTATTAGTTTAATAGTGTCTGGTCTATATTCATATGTCTGTCTGACATGTATTAAAGCATAGTTGAATATGTATTTACTTTGATGCATTATACATATATGATTATTATTTCTTAATTCAGAGGATTTTTTATTACACTGTATTTAGAGAATTATGTGCATTGTTTGTATTTTGTATTCTTTGTATGGTATTTACAGGTAATCGAGCGTCTGTTGTTCAGACTAATGCATTTTAAAGTGTGTTTTGTTTAATTGGTTTGGATAAAAGATAGCTCACAGACAGTATCAGTATTAATACAGTATTAATATATAACAATAGCATGTAATAATATCTTTATAAATATCAATTAAATATATTCCTTGTCCACGTTTGTATTGACAAGAGTACACCTTATTCTAAAAATGGTTATGTTCTTATCGATATACCGTCCTCAACATTGTTCAAAGAGATACTCAAACGTGTACTTGTAGGTAAAAAACAACAACAAATTTGATATACCTGTTTTCTAATATCAACGCATTTAAACTGGTGCCGAGCTCGCTTCTACAATTACATGGGTGTTTTTATTGTCATAGAGACCTTGCCAATTACCATTTTCATTTGAATTAAAAGTCATGAATTGTCCAACCATTCCTTGTCTTTTGAAAATAATATCTGAAACCTAAACATATTAGTTTTTTATAACATATACGAGTATTGTATTGTATGATATATGCCAATATATGTATTTATTCCTCTGATGTTACAGACATAGACCAATGTTAATGCACACTGAACATATCTTTGACGTTGTACAGAGTTCAAAAGAGATATAACATTGTGATTACAGTAGATTTATAATCAATAATGTTTCTAAACAAATATATTTAGCTTTGGGCCAACTTGTTTTATTTATTATTTTTGTTCGTTCACATATACACTATTGCTCTAGAGTTCGCTAGACGTCCGTTAATCTGGCATGCACCATACAGAAGAGTATTTTCAAACATTTCCTGATATGGTTGCTAATAAAAAAAGGAACAAACAGAGAACTGAAACACTGTTTGCTCGTTATAGGATGGCATTGATCTTGCATGCTTCCAATTATAACTGCTTTTGGACTGCTGTGTTTTTATTTACGTTTTTTGTTCCCTGGCTAACGTGTAATTAATGAGTTCCTGTTATAATGGCGCCTTGCGTGTTGTTGATAATTATGAAACTTCTTCAGATTTTGCAATATTAAAGAACCTCCGACCAAGGCAAATTAGTGATTTTTCTCATGACAAAAATATCAAAAACACTTACCGAATATTGCTTTTAGTTTTATCTTTTTTTTCATTTATTTATTTGTATTTGATAGTACCAGACACTACCGCATGATTAGAGTTGTTCAATTACGATAATAAATGATAAGCTACAAAACAAGAATGTGGCATGCAATTATTAGAAATCTGTCATATTTGTGTGTTACTCGGTTGCTTTCAAAATATTGATGCATGGACATTAGCATCTGTAAAAAAACAGATACTATTGCTACACACATGAATAATGGACGAATCATGCCAAACTATAAAATATGACAACCACACATCATGATAGTAACGTAGGACTATGTTTATTGAACGTCTACCACAACACAGCAACTAGATCTAAAGATACATGCTAAATAATTACTGTTCGCGAGAATGCATACGATAACACAAAGTACCAAGACAAATTGGCGGCTGTCATCAAAAGGCTAGTGTTAGCGTGCTTGTAAAAGGCATCGACATTGTCTTTGAAAAACAACAACAGAACTAATGTTAACCTTAAAAAAAGACAGAGCAGTATTTCTTCATTCGATGGTGAGAGAACTGACATTTTAAACACAACTGTTCTATGTTTTCTAGAAGGACTTGGTGTCAGCATGAAGAGGCATGGTTAGCTCATTTATGTTTCCAAGAAGTATGCTCTTAAAGCACACTTTACAGAAACAGTACTACGACAATGTAATTTGGTCCCATAAGGTTTCATCCATAAATAACAGACGACCGCTGGATGACAATGGCGCCAAAAATCAATCTACCAAGAAGCCAGCAAAGTGCCGATATCTCCGTTATGAAATATGTCAGTGTATTAGATATCAATCTTCACTAACACCTCTCAACAAGCAAAGAGGAGGGGAAAAACGCCTGAAAACAAGTCTAAAACACGTAATTAGGACAAAAAGCCATTTGCGTCCTTGTTGCTTGTGAGCCGATGGTGTAGACCTATTCTCCGGGAAAATGACTACTTCTCACAGACGTTTGCAAGACGCCCCGATGATAAAATGGTTTCAATGAAGGAGTGAGCGGGAGAGAAAGGTGTGTATCTTGATAATTATGGAGTAGGAATTTTGCCAGTATTGTTTTTTCCAATGTTTTATTCTCGCTTCCTACCGTTGTATTTTATATGGCCTTTTCGAAGTGCAAAATGTTGTGTCGGAAACAAATTACTTGAAATCAAGAACCCTTCAAACGTTGAACATTGCTTGATATTGTGTCCAAATGGAAGAACAGAAAGAAAACAATAATTGCGTCTGCAGCCTATGGTTTCCTTTGAAAGTCTTTCTTCTTCGTATGTTGTTTGTGAAAAAAATGATTAACACTCCCAATATCTAGGGCAAAAGGCAAGTCACGTGTAGCAGATGGTGTTACCTACTTGTGTGGACGTAAACCATACGCTTATGTCATTAAACAGACAAATACAAGCTGTTTTTTCCAATAATTTCTTTTGAATGATCATCAACTTATGAACAAATTATTACTAGCATTAAATACGAGATGAAAACGAGAAGATTATAATTTCAGCTCGCTACCATTTCCTTGAACATACAACACAAAGTGAGTATCCATTTTAGTACTTGAATCTGATATTTAAGAAACGTGTTTATCTCAGACAACGGTAAAAAAGAGTTCATTGAGCATGTTTGCGATTTGCTATGTTCGTGAGTTTTATATTCCTTGCGTTTCATTAAACTGTGATTACAACTACATTAAAAGATGAGCATTATTTTATAGATAAATTAACTGTACATAGAGTGTAGCTAAACTCATTTTAGAGCAAACAATTTCGTTTACGTGTGTTTGTTGCTATTGCTGTTGTTGTGATCAATATATACATAAGCATACGGCCTTAGTCTCACATGGCATCAATAGTTCATATCATCACCACTTAACATAACCTTAAGTGACGGCTGTACATCAATATGTCACCTTACTAAACCAGATGTGGTGTTTGAACATTATCTATATTTGCCAACAGAAATATGAAGTAAGTGTATGACAAAATGATGTTGCTCCTCCAATCATCTGGGGAAAACAAAATGGCACTCAAAATTGATGACTCCCAGGCTCCATCACCAACGTGGCATCATTCCAAGAGAGGATGTGATGCTTACTAATGTTCTAGTAATGTTGGTTGTAGGACTTCCTTAATATGTCAACCTATTTTAGACCAGGCCTGATAGAAACAGTAGAACTATTGCATCTAATGTTGTTCCAGAAAACCCAAAACAGATTCATACATGTAGGTCTTCAGTGAATTTTCTTTTTCGCAAGACACTGTACCGGCTAATGTTGTTCATGTAGCCTTAGCTAATTTGTGCTGTGTTTTGCTAGGGTCTTGTTATGTATGCTCGAACCAATTAAGTATGTAATTATTCAAACATGTCGTAAGTAAAGAAAAACGTTTTGATTGAGGTGCTGTTGTAAATATATCATAAACGTGTATTAAACAACTGGTGTATATGTACAATGGGTTGGCTTTTATCTGTGGTAGTTCATCTGTTAATAACATTGTACGACATTGTTTACACTAATTAACAATGTCTTAAAACGTCACCATGTACCAGGCCAGACACAAGTCATTTGTTCAGAAAACATTCAATAATCAAGTTTACATGTATGCATATCTCTTGTCTGGCAAGCACCATCCTTGACAACGTCAGTTTGTAAACAACCCCCTAATTTAGTTCCTAGAAACCTGTCGTCTGTCAAGATAATTATCCACTGCAATTTAATTCTAAGACAGCACGAAATCAAGTACCATGTATGCTTTCATCGAGATATAATGTCTGCAAGTTAATATGAGACAGCGGTGCTTTTGAAACAACAACGAGTTTTACAAGGTTGTGTTTAAGGCTTCGTGAACAAATACCATATAGTAAAAGTACGCGATTTAAGAGCACTACTTGATGATACATTCTCAATGTTCGTACAGAATAGTAGGCTAATAAGCTTGATTGTCATGCAATTCGGAATGGTCTTGTCCGATTGTAAGTATGTCCCCGTCAACATCTCAGTGTCAAGAAGTTGCACGGAACTTGAATTGACATTGTTTTAGAAATGTCATTTGCATAAGATGAATGTCAAGTAGGGTAATTGATGAAAAAAAGACAAAATATGTACACTGTTTATCGTATCATAATAGGTCAAACCATTAAAATGAAGGAACGAGGTTTGGCATGCTACTTATACTGTCATATAATTGAAACTGATGACCCAAATTGACAAGAATTTACATGGAAATGGTAGTTCGTAAGACATCACGGTAACCTCCAACGTGTTATATATCCCTATGTTGCGTACTCAGGGTAATCGACGATGCAAAATTATACATGAAACGAGTTATGGCTTATTGACGAATTCACCATACAATGATATGCAGGGGTAACCATGACCTGGTAGTATGATCAATTCAATCATCAGGCGGGGAGAGTGGGGACCAATACTCATTATTCAATTTTGAAAATACGTATATATTCGAGAAACTAATGTTTTCCTGGTTTATAGACAGTCACCATCATCACGATATGACAACATCTGGGAATCGTTGTCATCACGAAACATCGAACGGTGGTCGTGACTGAACCTCTCTTGTATTCCCATTTCCATATATCAAACATGAAATCTAACACAATTGTCAAACTTGTATTTCTATAATCTCAGAATTGATATCTCTTGTTTTGATTCATTTTTACGTTCAGTGCCAAGAAAATGAGTCTTGTCATTGCCTTAGCTCTCTTCTGAATGGCTTGCACGGGTTTCATTGCTTGAATATAAATATGAAACAGCTTCCGAGAGTTTTAATGGTTGTACTATTTCCAGGAAAGGAGTTAACAATTCACATTATTTTATTTCCAGACAAGGCTCGTCTTACAATTCTACCTCATCCATGTTTTTTCCATCGCATATCCTTTTCTTGTGTTGACGTGACTAGCACGCATCCCGATAAAATATCCTACGATTTTTATGCAAACGTAGTACGACATAACTCCGCTTAGGTCCACATCAGATTGTAGTTCGAACCGTTTCTATGTAATGCTTCTCTTTTTAACGGTCCCCATCGGTGTATGTGATGTTGTTTTTATCCGGCCTCTTACTTCATAAATATTGGTCCTTCCTTGATTTTACTCTAGTTTCATCCGACATCATTGTCTCCCTTGCTTTCCATTATGCCATTGAAACATTTTGCCTAGATACGCTGAAGACGTGTGTTGCTTCATAGTGTATGTTATCTATATCTTCCTTGGATTGTTTACGAAATTAGTCCAAACTAGTCCACCTGTCATACAAGAATGCTTTTGACTCATCGCCCAAATTCAGTTAATACATCCCAGGTGTTTGGCAAGAAAATTACTACGTTGATCTCTCTGATGTTACCAGGGGTAAATTATACATAAATGAAGCCAAACTACTGGACATTTATGACTCCTCATTACTACTCATTAGAGCTGTTTCCTTAACTTATCATTGCAACTGTGTGGTTTAATGTCCACTCTTATATTGACCTGCTTGTTCTTGATTCTATCAACGGTGTATACTATATCGATACACTCAATGCTGCAAGAGCTTCGTTAACATTGGATAAGCATATGTTTTATACACCATAGGTTTCTTTTAATCTTTAGAAAACATCATTTCCTTACAAAATACACAATGCCTCTAGCCAATTAACGGTTTTATTGGTTGTATTTACATTCCACTATTTCTTGATTCATGTGTCTGTAACCAAATAACACATATCCTTGTTGCGAATTCAAGATACTTTACAATGCCTTTTATTTCATACAATAATGTACGTCTGACCTTGTTGCTTTGTTGTTCAATACTAGTACGCTCGTTTGGACACCAACATTGCTTAACGATTGGATTACAAATGCTAAAATGTTACTTGACGACTACTGTTTCTCAAATGTTGTACTGCAGCAAAAGATGATGTATTAAAGACGTTTCCTTTATTGTTTAAACAACGTGTTATTGATTGTTTCATGCAAGAGTGGCAAGGTAATGTAGATCGTAGTCCAGTTCCTGAAGTATACAAGCTTTATAAATAAATATTTTCTCTTTTGAATCGTATTTATTGTGTGTACCTAGATACTTAAGAATGTAACTAACACGATTTAGAATATCTTCTCACTTTCTTCGTATTCAAACTGGTAGATATGAAAAGAATAAAATTCCTAGAAACGAAAGATACTGTATGTATTGTGGTTCTTGTAATATTGAAGATACTTATCATTTTATTTGTAGTTGCCCTTTTTATGCAACACTTCGTAGAAGATATATTAATACATGTTACAGTGTGTGATTATCTGTTCTTTAATCTAACCTGATCCCTGCTGGTAATGGGCTCAACTAAAAAAAACGTTTTGTTAAACTAGCCAAATACATTACGTTTTCACTAGATATAAGAAAATCCATTCAAATTAAGAATTACAAGTGTTGTTATTGTTGTTGTAGTTTCTTCTATTTCAGGCCTTGAATAATAATAATGTATGTGCATTGATGTATGTGTTATACCGTTTCTTCATGTAGATAAGTATTTGCTTCATATACCAATTATGTGTATAATTATGTTGTTTATTTTCACTAAAAGGTTTAAAGAAAATGAATTTATACAAATTAATGTTGCTCTCCATTTAACGATTTATTTTATGATTGTTTAAAATATATGTCCATTGTATATTGATAATACTTGTATGTCACATGTATATAGTTATATTGTATATTTTGTATGACGATATATGTATGTACACGCCTTCACACATAGCATTTCTGTTCTGTTATGTTCTGTTCTTATTTCCTCCAGTGTTATACATACCACAACCTTCACAGTCATCGTTACCATACCACTAATTTATTTGTTATCTAAAAATACATTGCACCACGACTGGCTATAGTATGCTAAAAGTATATATCGTATTCAGAACCTGTTTGCTATTTTTGATGAGTCGTCAACAATACATCATCTACCATGTCCTCAACACCGGGGCTCTACTCTTATCAATACATTACCGTTTCACTAGTGTACCAATATACCTCCAATTTCTCCGGTCTCTCCCCTTGGACATTGTCTGAGGTTTTGACTATCAAGTTGATTAAATTCGCTAATGTCCTTAATGTACGTCCAGTCTCCATTGGATGTTTCGCCAATTATCCAACCATCTGAGGTAGCCAATTAGCATCGTGCTTCGTGTAAATGTAATTATGCTTATACAGCTGTCAAGCACATCATTACCATTGTCATCTGGTCTTGACGCAGAGATCTCCTAGTCTTACACACACAAATTATCCTAATTGTATTTGCGTCTACAAGTTTCTCAAACATTTTGCTCCCTCTAAATAACAGCCTATTACGTCCAGCCTAATGTTGATGTAGTATACAATACACAGCCGCATTAACGTTGAGGTGTCGTCCTTTAATAAATTGAAGGTGACATTTTGTATTCGTCCAGTTGGGTGTTTCTTTTTTTTTCTCGTGTAGTGTTTATTACTTTCCAACTCCATCTATCTTCCCTTACAACATCAACATTTCTGACTGTTTCCTGTAACACCTTAATTCATCGAGTGTCTGGGCAGCTGCGATAACAATTGTGTTTATTTCTTCTCCTCGCTTGCAGGAAGTTTCTTTAACGCAATATTAATCTTTTCCGTTTGTGTATTTCCAATCCAAAGAATCACTCTATCATTTGATATACAACCTATTTCCGTTTAAGCTCGACACAGTGACCTCCCTTTGTAATACATCGAAATGGTTGTCGTCTTCGCTCTGCACATTATTGTCCACTATGTGTTGTTGGTGTGAGGCGTTCCGTTTTGATCATATCTCTTTCCACTTTACAACAACGCTTGTATTTACTTAGTTTCTATTGTTGTGTCAATATTTTCATACTTATGTTCACGATGTTTGTGCTCTAACAAGTCAGATCCGTAGCCACTTCTGTTTACGGTATCTCCTTTAGTTATGTTGTTTATCAGTGGTGTATGTTAATTGCATGTTGTAGGTAAAGTTGAGTTTGGGTTACTATATGTACAATTCCTTCCTGGTCAGACTCTCAAACGTGTACGTATTCATCCAGTCATCCGTTTGATTATCGATGACATCACGACCTTGACTCCACACACATGTAACATCAGCTACAACCTGATCATTACCCCCTGGTGTCTTCAAGCGACGTTATCCCACGATGTTAAATGCACAGAAGAGTTTCCGGACCTATCCGGTCCTTTACGTAATCTGATGAAGGTCCAGAGCGGTCCGAAATCTCTTCCAGGCATATGTAGATCCATGTAATGTGTATCCATGTAGTGGGTGTCCATGTTCTGTCCATATTTGTTGGTCCTTTTCGTTATTTGTCCATGTCCCCTTACAGCTGTAGGTCATATCATTGGTTCTGGTCAGTTTTTACGTTGGTCCTGATCAATTTGCAGAATATATGATGAGTATAGCCTTTCCCACTCCTGCGATCCGTTTTCAGCTGTTTCAATGTAAATCATAATGGCGGCCATTTCTTCATAAGTTTAAGGTCAGTTTAACTAAATATAGCTCAACGTGTTTGGTTACATGATTACCTATTTTGATTAGCATATAATGTACTTAATTCGAAAAAAGGTTGGTAGCGGATACGAACACACTTAACATTGGATTGTTTTAAACATTAACATATTTAAAAAAAACACTCTTTCATTGCATTAAATAGTAGTAATAGTAGTGGTACAATAGCCATGGATTGAGGTCACCACCGGTCGTTAAGGAATATAAAAAATAATTAAATCCATAGATACACATATTTAAATCATTTAATATTGCCTAAGTTCATCCAATATCATTATCAATGACCTTTGTTTGGCCTTAAGACTCAACGTCAAAACGTGATACTGTGTATTGATTCAGCAACGTTTCTCATGATCTTGGTTTAAGGTTTCAACCTATGTCTATATAATTATAGTCGTTGCTAGAGACTTAGGTGTCCATTATCGTGATATTTATGTGAGATTAAAGGATCGCATATGTTTCTACACACACAAGTAATGTTATAGTATACAAAGTTTGGCCAAAGTAATCATACACCTATCTGACATGGTTTGAATTATTGACGATGATTTACGATATGAGACATTATCCTTGTCGGTGGGGTCATTGCTTTGAGTTTAGAGTTAATATACCATGTTGTTTAGAGAGTGAATCGGTCAGTAACATAACTGTTCTCGGCTTTCGCTATTGTTCTTATCTTCAATATGTCTCCACGCTTGATACAAAAAGGAGGAAATGCATTGTCAAGTTTTCAGTGAGTTTCTGATCATTCTACTATTCCTGCAGAGCGGATCATGTACGGTTGTTTAGTGGGTACAATCTATCCCATGTTGTCTTTAGAGGTGTATTTTGGCATGACTCTCTGATGGTTCTGACTTGACGACCTATCGTGGACTCTATTAAAAGCAGCTAGGTGGGAGAAAGCTGATGACATGTGCTTAATTGGCTACTGGAGAAAGCCTCTCGGATTACTGGAGGAAATGAAAGAACAATAAACTCAGAGACGTGTTGTAGTGGATTAGATATAAAGCAAATCAATATGAACGAGAATCTTAGGCAATGCTAAAATAGTAAAACAACATTTGTTTAGCTTGATTTAGCGTTGTTCTTGAGACACTCTTGTACATTTTACATCTTGTTTATATTTTAATTTATATAATTACTTATTTATATACGTATCTACTGTTATAATGATGACTTGACTTGATACTGTATCCATTAAAGATACGAAACTAGTATTTCAAAGGTTCTTGGACAGGTGTTTGTTTTCAATTCAATTTTCCTTTATTTGTCTTATATCGTTATCGTGGTCCTTTTGCCAGTGACGACATAACATGTCTTGTCTCTTTTGCAGAGCGTGCTCACATTTGAAACATTTCGTTCAAGATGGCACATTTGACCTTGGCTGAACTCGATACACGGTTCATGTGATGTGTTTTAACATTTGTTGGGAGTATTTTGTTCTGATTCGTAAATTGTTTAGTGTCAACTATTATGTCATATATTATCAGCAAATTAACAGTTTTCACCTCTTGATCAACTGCGCATATCTCATGGTCGACTAATCTTTTTCAGTAAAGCGATGGCCTTGTCCTCTAGCTGATCTAACATAACGAGTGTCACAGATTTGCAACAGATTGCTTCATTGTTAAATTACTATTTTAAATAATTGATATGTTTGAACAATGCAGTTTTTGATTGATTTTGGCACGTTGACCTGTCTGTTGTTAGTTATATCAATACATTACCGAGTTATATATCCGACGTTTTCTGGTATTGTCGCCAGGAGTAAAGTACGATGTGAAAATGCTAGCGTTTATGAATCATGAGAGAAACCTAAATTGAAATAGTATCGTAAATAGACATATTCTAACTTATGTAGGCCTTATCACACGATATTAATTTATTAGTCAAACAGGATACATACATGTGTTAAGCTTAACCGTAGTATTTATATACTCTTGTTCGTGTTTTTTTTTAAACCCATAACGGAAATGTTGATCCCAACAGTATTACGTACGAGATAAAATTGCCATTTAGTTAGTGAAACTATAACAACCAGATCTGAATAAACGATACACGCCTGCATATAGATAATTAAGACATTTTTATTACATATTTGTACCAGGTACTTGGAAGTATTTCATTATAATGTTATTGTCAAGTATTTCAAATTGTAAACATCATAGTATGCATGTAATTGAAGTCGATGGCAAATCTCGTATTTGTATTTAAACTAAAACTATAGCAACGCATGATGACATCCCGTGGTTATAAGTCGTACATACTGTTAAGTCAGTCCTTAATGTGTTCAATATGATGCTAGAAAAGCATGAATGTGAACGCCATTAGTATTGATTTTGTTGCTGGGAGCTTTGTCGCAGCTGTTTGTGACCTCCTCATATAAACTGTAATTGTTTCTTGTTTTATCCTTATAACACAACTACACATTAGATAATAACAAAAATAATTTAACAAGACTTGATGCAACCACTGTTTGTTCTAAAGATTATACCGTCAGCTGCTTGCCCATGTGTTGGGGAGAGAATAAAAAAATGTACTCCAAAACTGTTTAATGCATGACTAGAAAAGATCTGCAACTTGGCCAACCGAGACGACACTCCATCAGACATTACATGGTGATGTTGAGGACCTCAGACGGACAACAAAGTTTATCATTGCGTTCGATTGGCATGATCGTGTAACAGCATATAAGAAGAAGAAAAAAACACTACATGTGTGCCTTCAAACTATGCAGACAGCTTTGATTTTCATTTTGAAAGTCCAATTAATTAAATGTTGACAACAACACAATGTGTAATTATCACCACCAGACGTTGGCTGCTTGTGTTATTGCCCTCTCGATTTTGTTTAAACAGAAACAAAACAAGTACATATGTGTTAATAAGGATAAATGAGATGTGTACGTTTAGGTAAAAGAAGTGATGTACCGTTGAGTGAGGTAAATGAAGATCGAATTGCAAACAAACGGCGCCAGTGATAGAATGCAACCTGAACCAATACGTCTACATACTCCATTGGTTTGTTTGACAATTGAGACACATCTAATGTTTTCTATACAATGTGTTTAATTTAAGGGTTCTTGACAAAGTAGATCATGCACAAGGCTTGCAACAGTTTGTACCGTTGCCTTGTATCGTCTGTTTATTGCTGATGCACGTTCTGATGAACTGACAACACGCACATAGTTAATAAGTGTGTCTAGTCAATAGTTGTTGTTTGAATATCGTGGAGGAAAGCGAAAAGGTTTGAAGTAATATTAAATAAAGAAGCAGATGTATCTTTTTCACATTCACACATCGAAAGCAAACACAAGTCGTGTATCAATGGGTGGGTTAATAGCCGAGTTATGTTGGCTGTTTCCTTGATCTGAACTTTTGCATGTAACTAAGGTGACGAAATTGTAATTTCCTGTTATCAAAGGATTGAAACAGAATGAGTATCACTGTGTAATCGAATAATGTAATCACATTGGATGTTTTCGTGTTTTAATTTGGAATAAATTGAAAGGTTAACTAAATAAATAAACAGTATCAACAACCGAATACGATTTCTTAAAACGCAACTTGTTTATTGCAGTTGGCAATCATGAATTGTGTACATTGTGTTTTCTTTCATCATGTAAATATGTTAATATGATAAGGGTATTTCGGGCAACAATAGTCTCCATAAATGATTGCTGTATACTGCTCGATATGTAAGGATCGTTCAACGCATGAGAACTGGTGATTCAAACCCACTGCCATTGATTAATGTTACAGTTAATATCCAAAAGTTCTGTTCAGGGCTGGGAATAGAAACACATAAAATCTAGATTTTCAATAGGTTGGAATATGATTGTCCTAAAGCACGACGCAGCACATTCATTAAATCCCGAGACCAATAACAGTTTACAACCATATAACATATGTAGTGTTCAAGTTAACAGCAACAGTGTAACATAAAAGAGGTGAATATGTATGACTATCAATCGGACTACGTGATGTTCAACTAGCTTTTTATTTCTGAGTGCACATAATAGCAGTAATTTCAGGTAATGTAATACATCTTGTTGTAAAACGCCTTACAGTTGTGGTAATATTCAGCTTATATGTATCATTACAGTTCAATTATATTGGTCAAACATTGGTATTGGTATTAACACATCCA
>ENA-OREC01000774-OREC01000774.1-marine-metagenome-genome-assembly--contig:-NODE-774-length-14093-cov-14.389983_pt1 | contig 14093 bp, 5 predicted proteins | sample MGYA00248626_ERZ508543 | MGnify/ENA primary metagenome ERZ508543 (study PRJEB26211, sample SAMN05518279) | marine metagenome | isolation source: Puget Sound, Washington, USA | host: Bankia setacea... | reverse complement strand
GGGGGTGAGTTTTGTCCGGGGGGGGGAGGAGTTTTGACCGACTCCAGAATCAAACATGTGCCCCGTAACAACGAGAAATATACGATAGTTCATTGTCACTTTATCAAAATAAGTCAAAAGGCAGGAGTGTCCACTAATTGACAGTCAAGCATCTCCGACCATTCTAATGTTCACTTACCAAAACTTACTAGTGAGGTTGCAAACCTCCCCTACCATTGCCCGCCTTTAACAAGTTTAACTTACGTTGCCACCGCTGAAAGCTGAACCCTTACGACCGGGTACTTTCTCATCTCCTATAGTGATCGCCTTCCATCACAGAATCGCCGATACCACTCAAAAACTTGAGACTGTGACATATTTTTTCCGTATATGTTTATTGCATTATATCAAATATAATGTATCTTAATTGGTGAATATCAAAGCTGACACCAAGACTTTCCGGTGGATCAAATGACGCCGTGAAAAGAAAAGGGCAATAACGATAAAAGTGTTGTTGTTCACTAATGTGAACAGAAATGATGGTGGAAATGTGTCAATAATCAACAATGTATGTATACTTTGGTACCGAAATATCGGCATTCTGCATTAAAATATAATAAAGAATATTAATATATGTTCTGCTATCAGCCAATTTCAAACAAACAGGTATGTATTTAATGTTTTCTAATTGGCTAATTATGTCGTGCGCACGACTTAGTAACTCGTGCGCACGAGATAAATAAAAACATACGCATGTCACCTCTGTGCCACTGTAGTTTTTTGTTTGTTTATGCTGTGTTTCACTTTTCAAATTTAGTAGGTCTCGTAAGATTCAAACATTTCAACGTATACTTATAAACTCTGTATTGTGTCTATTGTTTCTACAAATTCGAACGTTGAAAACTAAGTAAATGTCAATTCAATAATAAACATAGCGATGGTTGAACTAATTGATGTCTGTATGAATACACTGTTCGATGTATTATCCATCAGGCAACAGTACACACACATTAGCAGCGAGACCTGCTTTCTAACTTTCTCATTGTCAAACTTTAAAACGTTCAAGGTTTCCAGCTGCAGCTCGTGAAACGTGGCTCATAGAAAACTCTCAGTGCAAACAATTAGGACTTCAGCATCCAATTCTAAGTAAAATATCCACGTTTTTGCTATTACACTGTTTGTTCTTTTCGTTCATACACTGGACTCGTCGTATTCAACTGTTTGCCAGCTGTGAAACCGTCTCACCAATATAGAGGGAACTTTACCAGATTTCTCTGTCGGAGATCCAAAATATCATTCGTGGAAATCAGACTATTGTTTATTATATATCTCTCAAGTTGTGTTTTCACATCTAAGTTTAGACCCTGTTTATATGAATACTATAAAGTGACTTGCTCAGAACTCGGGCTATGGCATTTGGAGTGCCTTTACAGAAACAAAAGCTGTATATTACTATAAACTGTTACGTAGAAACACTAAATGGAGCTTTGCTTTTTTGTTCCCGCTTTGTTTGTTTCAATGTGTATCTTTGCTTTGCGTCAATTTATTACTGTTTAGTTAGTTTGAAATGATTTAAACAATGGTTCAACGTAATGAACATGATTTTTTAGAAAGATAATTTTACTATAACGAGCTGAAGTTGAGCAAATCCGTTGAACCATTTTAGCATGATGCACACTCCAGAGAGCTTTGCAATATATTGTAGTTAAATATTGCGGTCCTTGTGAATAGGCTCAACTTAACTGGAGTCCCAAGATGGCGGCTGATGTTAATAGGAACAACGGGCAGCAACGAGAATCAGTGAGAACAAAGGGTCTGAATGACGGTCCCTTGGGTGTGGTGTACAAATGACCCATCGTCAGTGATGTTGACAGGTCTGCTGTGAGAAAGACGTGGCTTTGACTGCATTCACTTCAAAGGCGAACTGGACCTAAGACCTCCACACACGCATTAATACTCGCTGATAACTATGATAGTTAGAAGGTTGATTGTAAAACAAAAACAAGAAACACAGACGTTTAAATGTATGTATAGGATCATGAACTAGACTGACAACCGAATTCAAGACATCCTCTCGTTGGGTACCCTTCCGTGTTCTCACACGTGACCGTATTTGAGTCTGAGTCTTTCACGCGCCATGCTGAGTGCTAATTGACAAAGCCGCTATCATAGTCGAAAATAAACAATGATGAAACAACATAATCTCCTTGCAGGTTTACAGTTAACTGTACAGTTTAGATCAGACGATACGAAGTTATGTTATGCGGAGACCTTGAACATTGCAAACTGGTCGTAAAAGTTGGGATAATGGGGAACGTAAATTGTGGAGGATTCATTTAATTGTCAGAAGGAGAATGCTAGAATTATGGGTGGATCATTACATGTTTTTATTGGTTTATGTTAAACAACAGGTTTCTTAGAATGATTTGATATATTCTATTGCTGTTTAAAAGTGTATGCCGGAGCTGCTGAGCCTTAAACAGTAAACTTTGAGGCTTTGATCAGATTTTCATTGCTTTAAAAAGTGAAACTCTTCTTAACTGGACACCGTCGGAACCAGATAACCTATACGGTTCAGATGGGTTTCCGGTTAAGGCGTTATTTATGTAGGAATATGTAGTTTTGACCACAGGCCATCCTCATTAAAGAGGGCTTTCCGGTATATAGGGAATCCGGTTTAGAGGAGTTTCACTGTAATACCTGTATGATAGGGTCATTGCTGCACAGTCGAACTTAATTAAAATTGCTTTGGCATCGAGAGTCACAACTGAGCATTATATATATTAATTAGTCTTACAGGAACACACATCCCATGCGCTTTGGAGCAAACAAACTAACGGGAGCACAAATCAGTAACCTCACACGCAAATAGGAGCATACAGTTTCTCTGATCTTGTGAAACATTGTGGTTGAAGCTGAAGATACCTACTCAAGTCTCAGTCCATTACCTGCCTACAACACGTAGCACCTGACAAACCAATGGATGTAATGTGCCTGTTGAAAGAAGTCTGGCAGGAGAATTAAAGACCACGTCAGCTGTGTATAAATACAATACCTTACGGCTAGCCGGTGTGTGGTCGCTAGGTTACACCAGGAACTACTTAAAATAGCGGTCATCTGCGGTTGCATTTATATCACAACTGCATATTTCAAGAACACATGATTTTCATGTTTCAGCGACTCTCGTGAAAAGAAAACTGATATTTTGGAAGGAATTAATATCATTATAATATTAATAAAATGGTTGCAAGGTCTAAAATAGCTCTTAATCTGCGACATTTTATTATTCCATGTCATATCTCCATATTACAGTCTTCTAGAGAAAAAACATCATATGCCATTGAGATGATATTTCATACATTTTATGTCTAGATAAAAATAGCATGGACTTTTCTTCATTTATAACGGGTGATAAATCATCTCAGTGATAAGCCGGAACTATGTCAGGGCTAGAGTATGTCCAGATAAGACTAAATGATTCACTCTGATATGTATAACAACATGTGTATATGTTCTGGTATGGTTGTTGATTTTACTAAATTGGTTTTATTTATGTCAGACGTCTAGAATCATTTTCATGGGAAGCGGATTATTTACATTAATTCCAATCATAGTAACTAGGGGATGCGTTGAACTTAATTGGCCCACCGACCTACTTTACATGGTACTAGTTGTAAGGACGATTTTATTTTCTTAGATACGAGTTCTACCAAATGTACTAATTTCCTTCTTGCAATATTAGCATCTTACGTCATCACGTTTTTTCTGGGACAAAGAAAGTATACAGGAAAACTATTGCGCTTGTTATAATTATGTCGAAGTTATGAACTACTTTTTTGTACGCGGAGTAGTATGTAGTTCGGTTCTGTGAAGTACTTAAACGGCGTTAATTAATGAGGATATAGGTGCTCGAGTTGTAAAGTGGGTTAGCTAAGAAGACTGGGAAGAAGGCGAGGGTAGAATAGAGAAGGTAGACAGGAGATAAGGGGAGGGAGGGGTTGTATAGGGTATAGGGGGGGTTAGTTTCTAAATTAACTAAATGATGAAGCGTTTTATGTTCCTTGGGTTACTCGGCACACACTTTATTCGCACCAATTATAAGTAATAAACTACCGCTGTTTAATGTTTAAGGAACGAATATTGAACTAAGTGCCAAATTTCTCAACTTTACCCAAAGAGAAATTAATGTTCGTATGTTGATGCTTGTAGTTTTAAGTTGTAGCTATCTATAACATGTCAGAAAAAAGAGTCATAGCAGCTTTCCACTACTGAAAACAAAACCTCAATGAATCAGTAACGGTGCACCAGTAAAAATGTTCCCCCTAAAAAAACGTGATTCAACAGATTTTAAAATGCCCAGCTCGACATAACAATTATAGGTAAGAAAAAAACTGGGTTTTTGAAGTGTTCTGTTTATACAAAGTAAACAATGTTTAGAAAGTGTTGTTTTAGTTGGCACCAAAACAGTGATATATCCTGCGTGTTTGTCAAACTAGGACTTACATAAACACGCGAACGAAAAACTGTTTAAATTGTTAATCTGGATGTTTTTTATGTGAGTTGTCGAAGGAAATAGGTACATACGAATACTGAAGAAGCATACCTACGTGCAATAGAGAAAATACAACAAACCATACATCCAAAGTTTCATAGAAAAAATCAAATTCATATATTTTGAGACTGTGGAGTATACGAGCGTAATTGTTCTGTGAATATGTTTTTATAACAAATTTGGCATCTAATAAAGCTGATAAATGTGAAAGAGAAGAACACATTGTTTAAAAGCGGTAGTGAAGTTTGTGTAACCGTACACTTAATAATGGCAAGAACTTTCGGTTAAAATTATTTCATTTTAGGACTTATAATCCGCTTATATGTACGTTGATGTGGTATATATGCAGGTCAATTAGCGTCGATGACTTTGTGGTTTATATTGAACTATTCAAACATGTGTTAACATATGATATTTAACGTTTAGAGCACACTGAGCATTCTTCTAGTATAGTTCATAGAGGCTGTCGTGCGTTCAATAAAATAACAATGTGCGCATCCCTCAACGAGTAAAAGTACATTTAACGTTTGATAGAAACTGTGCGTATCACCATTTAGATATTAGCTTTATTAGTCAGCAATAAGTCAACTTTTATTTGTTAATTGACGGAGAAGTGGCACTTAATGTTTGAATAAACAAAATGTTATCATAGAATGAATTTCGGCGATGTCCATGAATAGTTCTGTATTGCATTGGAACAGTGACCGGACACTCCTAAATTCATTAGAAGGTCGTGTTATTACAACAGAATATAGAACACGTGTCAAATATATACACATGTAACACCTATTTTGTAATGCATTGGTCCATGTTATTTAAAGCGTAGTTTCTGGTCAATATTCGTGTACAATACCTGTGTATGCAAATGTGCTAGACATGAACAGAACAGAACATGTATCACCGGTTTGCTGAGTTCTATAAACACATGTTGTAAAATTAGAAAAGGAATAGAGGGCTTAAACTTCTAACAACAACAGCAAAACATCTGTATCTTAATTGCACCTATCTTGTAAGCGCGTTATTAAATTTAATAAAGTTCGTGCAACCACAGAACCACACAGTTAGTAGTAAATTTAATTGTATATTAAAACATTTTTTCTCAACGTTCATATGTATCAATTTAATGTTCGTCAAAGAAATACCTACTTCGTTTCTGTCATAACCACCTTTACCTCGTTCTGTGCTCAGATGCCGCCACAAGGAAAGCTCGTACAACACGTGGCCACCCGCGGTGTAAAAGAGCAATTACTAATAGCCCACCCAATCAACGGTAAACCGCCCATCAAAGTACAACCTACTCCGATTGCTCATTAAGTATTGGTAACAGTTTTCTAAATGAGTTTTCGTTTGTGTTGTAGCTACCTGTGTTTTACGTTTGCTATCTAGAACCCGTAAGTCGTTAGGGCATCATGATTAACATTCGCTTGATTTGTCATACTTGCGTAGACTTACTAATTCAAGTTTTTTAGTGTCATTGGATTTGTAAGAGTTCACTCCCCTTTTCGCAAGGTAATTTTATTATGCTTGAATATGATGTAGTAAACATTCATAAACGAGTTGTTTTCCTGGGGGTTTCAAAAATGCCTATATATAATAAACATAGACATTTATAATACAAGTAACAATAGCCAAGTATTGTGTAAACCAAATTGCACATATTTACATCAAACGGAAAGATTTTTCTTCAAGATTCAAGATTTCAAGATTTATTCAATATATAATTGTAATGAAAGGCCTCCAGCCCAAAATACACACACTAACAGGAAATGTAATAAACAAGTAAAATTGAAAGTATTATAGGAATATAATTCACTGTGATTAAATGTAAACTAATTCAATATTAATTCAGCATATAACTGATAGTTAATATAACAAGATATAAATTGATGTAGCAACAATATACATATACGTAGGTCAATGTTAACAACACAGTTTTTGATTTCTTTAGCGGCAATCATTTTACAGAAGATATGGTTAAATCTTAGCTTTAAATGAATAAACAATACAGCAGCAGTTACCAAAGAGCATGTAACAAGAATTTCAGATACATTTGAGATATTGCGTTCAACAAACAAGCTTCAAATACAAGATACATACAACTTATGTTAGCAATATCCGCATTATATATAGCACACAACTATACACAGACTACATACATGTATCCCTTTTGTGCTCAACATGTATTTACAACACGCGATGTTATCATATTTGCATACCCTTTAGACATTGTTAATCTGTTTTCTTGAATAAAATGCAGCTTGTATAAACAAATATAAACATACCATACTGTCACTCCATCTATTGTACATATTGATGAAAACACCAACACAAATGGGAGACCACTCTGGCAAAACGAAGTAAAAGTTATCCTCCAAACATTGATATTGACACGTATGTATATTCTACTACTGTTCTATTACAGTTACGTATAGGGCTTCAATAGACGTTTCTTTAACGGTCTAACTATAAGGATTGCCTCATGTTACAGCCAGGTTCACTTTTACTCATTGATTTGTTAAGCTTCGTTAAAACCCTTTTTTATCCCCCACATCTGATCGATCGTCTTAAGAACTTACTAACGCAGTCTCGATCGTTTCCCTAGCATTATCTCATACGGTATCCAGGTGTGCGATATATGGGCCAAAGCGAACCTCTTGTTTCAGTCTACCTATGTTTCTATGGTTGATGCGTAACATTTGACAAACGGTTTCATAGAGAACTAGGAATATCATAACCAGCAGGATAACAAGGTTAGTGTAACGTTGACTTTCATAATAAAGAAACTGAGGGGAAGAAGTGTTGCTCCAATGAATTGCGTATCTGTAATTGAACGAGAGAATGATTGTGCTTAATTTCTTGTCTGGTTTAATGAAATGATATCTCAATCAGTAAGATATAATATGATGTGATACTTGAGCTGACTCATTTCATTCTAAGACATTTATTGTTGTGTTAGGTTTTGATGATTAGAACTCTTCCTCTATCACTTATACATACATGTTAAGTTATAGTGTGTAAAGATAGGAATTAACTAATAGTTGTTTCAAACCTATTCTTTTAAAAACTAAATTTCCTACAAGCGAAGTTCCACTACACTTCTTCCACGGTTCACGACTTCTATCAGTTATACACGCCCGTCTTAGAAAAAAGTCTAGTGATCTTAAACTTATTTAATAATTATGTTTCCACTACACACATACTTCATTTTTGGGGACTCTCGGCTTTTGCTAGAGCAAACTATGATTATTGTTGATGCAGTCCACCATTACATAAATTCCACAAAGCGTTTCGAAAACAATTAATTCCCCTACAATCGCTCGCTCCTACTATATCCTTACCTCTCACTCTCTCTTCCTATTTTTTGTCCATCTTCTTATCTTGCAATTTCTCTTTGTTTCTCTCGAAAACCCTTCTATATATGCTGTATTGCCATGTCGATTTGATTGTTTATTATTTGTACAGGGGGAGGCCTGTAACTAAGTTTACGAACTTGTAGCCCGACCCCTTTTCCATATATTTTGTTTAATTGATATATTTCAATGTAAAATATGTAAAAGGAATGATATTGACATCCATATGTTTGTATATGTTGTATATTGATGCTTCATCTATTTATATCTTGTTCTATTAACTATCCGGTATGTGCTGAATTAATACTGAAACAGTTTACATTCAATCACAGTGATTATGTTTATATTATATTTTCAATTTGACATGTTAATCACATTTCCTATAGTTGTGTGTCGTGTATTTTGGGCTGGAGGCCTTTCATTACATTTATATATTGAATAAATCTTGAAATCTTAACGGCTACGACGACGACGACGACGACATATACAGAGAATGATGAAGATGGCAACTGTGATCGAATGCTTTCTAAACCATTTGTTTGATTGGCTTCCCCGATGAACGCAAACATAGTACAACAGTTATATATAATCCCCGTACATATATCATCTGTTATATATAATACATAAGTACCCACTGGTGTATATGCCTGTATAACAAGGCTGATACAGATGGTTAGGATTCCAGAAATACTCACATCAGCTGTTACTAGGCGCCTAAGTACCTATCGTGGTATATTGTGGGGATAATAAACGTACGTCTTCAACAAAAGTAGTCTGCTGTGTATATGGTGTATAGTAACGGGGCCGCACTCAACAAACCCTTTCATTAATTGTTATCTCTATACTATGTACGTCGTTATCTCTATACTGTGATATCTCTATACTAAGTTATCTCTGTAAATCGTTATCTCTATACTGTGATATCTCTATACTAAGTTATATCTGTACATCGTTATCTCTACACTATGATATCTCTATACTAAGTTATCTCTGTACGTCGTTATCTCTATACAGTGATATCTCTATGCTAAATTATCTCTGTACATCGTTATCTCTATACTGTGATATCTCTATACTAAGTTATCTCTGTACATCGTTATCTCTATACTGTGATATCTCTATACTAAGTTATCTCTGTACATCGTTATCTCTATACATTGATACCTCTATACTAAGTTATCTCTGTACATCGTTATCTCTATACTGTGATATATCTATACTGTGATATCTCTATACTAAGTTATCTCTGTACGTCGTTATCTCTTATACTGTGATATCTCTATACTAAGTTATCTCTGTATGTCGTTATCTCTGTCCTGTGTTATCTCTTTATTTTGTTATATTTATACTATAGTATCTCTCATCTATGTTTTACCATTTTAGTAGCACGATTTAAAATGGCACGCGCATATACTGAATAAAAGAAACGGTTTCAAAGTTAATACTAGTCAATATTGGAAATCAATGTTTGACACTGTCTATACGTTATCATTGTCTATACGTTGTCATTGTCTACACGTTGTCATTGTCTATACGTTATCATTGTCTATACGTTGTCATTGTCTATACGTTATCATTGTCTATACGTTGTCATTGTCTATACGTTGCCATTGTCTATACGTTGCCATTGTCTATACGTTGCCATTGTCTATACGTTGCCATTGTCTATACGTTGTCATTGTCTATACGTTGACATTGTCTATACGTTGTCATTGTCTATACGTTATCATTGTCTATACGTTTTCGATGACAGGTTCTATCTTGGCCCAAGCGAGTTCGTGTTTCTTAATTCGAGTATGTAGTGTTGATGTTAATACACGTGTGTAACATAATAAACCTTCATTTCACTGTCAAATAATAAATTCAACTTAATACACATGAACATCTAAAATATACGTAGTCATTATCAAGTCATATATCAAATGATAAGTCTGATATTGATGAGAAAATCGTGCTTCCAAATTCTTAACTCAAATAACCAGACGAGTGTGTTTATTGACAAGATATGAAATGAGTATAGGCAAATTGCATTTTTTATTAAAACTTTTGCTATATTTTATCTCAAAGTAAGATTCACAACCTTTAATTTAAACTCATAGTGATAACGTCTTATTAGAAATAACACTATTGGTTTGTAAGTCATTGAATGGAGTGAATTTTCGACTGAGGTTGATTGAATAGTGTTAAACATTAAGGTACACATCATCATTATCGTAGCCAGAACTCAGCACTGTACTTGTTTTCGGACAGAGCATCATACGAATATTGACATGGAAACCGGCTTTCAGTATTTGCTGATTTTGAGAAATGACTTCTTAAAAGCTTGACAAGGGGAGGTTTCTATAAACAGAGAGACGGTTTTTTGTTTGTTTTCTCATTTCGCATTGCGTGCTTTTCATAAATAATTGAAGTTCATTGAACGGTTATAGAGCTCTCCCAAGACGTGCGCAGAGAAACAGAACACTAACAGGACGTGTACTACCTGTGAAATAGTCGATACCACTTTACAAACAATCTGATATAAAATGTAATGAAAAAGCTAGAAATCAAAAGCATATTGTTAAATTTCTCCTACGATACGTTGCACCCAGTTTGTGACATGAAATACGCCTATATGGTGAAGCATTGAGCTCACTGCGACAGCTTGTCCATGATGTATGCTTACATTACACTCAGTACTTGTAGATAGGGTGATACCAATCAAACAGTGTACAGACGTTTGTGAAAAGGATATAGGTAGGTCGTTTTGTGTTGACAGTAGAAACGCTTTATGGATAAATTGTACATTCGTAATACACTTCTTTACACTACATAGCGGAGTTTGGTTAGTATATTTATTGTCGGTTCTATACAGTGTAACATAATATGCAAACTATGGTGTCGGAACTTAACAAACAAAGTGTATAGGGGGAGAAGTCGTTTAAACGTAAATGTCGCTCATAACTTGTTTCTAAAGATTGTAGAGGTAGATTTTGAGGTAGATGCATAACAATCAGCAAACCCAAACATGGCTTATTCACCGATTTTGGATGTGTTATTGACATAGTTAGTTTGTCGTATTGCGAAGGAAAGCAACTTTTTACAGATTATATTGTACTCTGAGAACACGTTCTTTCTTTCGTCAAACTTAAAGTATTATCACATTATAAAACATGAGTGCACAAATGGAAAAAATGGGGAAAATAGACTAAATTTTAAGAACTGCAATTATGTTTTGCTATTGACATTGAAGTTAACTTCAAAACAAACAAAACTGAATTAATTTGAGTTGAGATCACCAATTTACGCTAAATACCATGGGTTACCTTGATGCTCGGTTTTGCCAGAGAACATTTGCTGCGGTACTGCCTCTGTTTTTAGAACTTCAAGTAGGAGCTAAATAAATCATCACACATGGGAGAATATTGTTATGATGCATCCAGATAGGACTTGTCTTAAACGAGATTGAAATTCCAGATTGGATAAGCACTTTTCTCAACGAAACATTCTCTGGGACTTTAATGAACTATTTGTTTGACTTGAACCGCTGCCAATGGTAAAGCACTGGTTATATTTGAAAGCGTTTCATAATCAAAACATCTACGGTAGGGCTGTGGTTTTTGGAGTTGTTATTATCTAGTTAGTGGGATACAGGTTTGTGTATTGTGTTTTGCAGTGAGAGGATGGACTAACTGATCCCGTGATGGTAGTTGGATGTGTGAATGCTCGTTAGTTTCGCGCAACATGGAGAATATGCCTTGCTTGTGAAATAGGATATATACTTACTTGATCAGGGAAATTGTCTGGAAATTTAACAGCAACATTTGTTGTTTTTCAAGGTGAAATATAAGGATTTGGTTGAATTAAACAGGTGAAACAAGTAAGTTACAGGTTATTTTTTCTATCATTCTACTTAATTTATAGCAGTGTTTATGTTCAATGGGAATAATAAAATGTGGGAATATCAAGAGGTTGAAAGCAGCTGTCATGTTGTTGTTTTCGTTACTTGTGTTGTTCATTGGTGTCGTCTGCTTTTGTCTTGAAGTGAGATGTATATTATGCCAAGGGTTGGTTTAAGTATTTGATTTCACAACTATAACGTTTCATTTACACTATATCAATATAGTTTGTCATTCAATAGACAGAGGATCGAATATCCATGTGGAAAGATAAGCAATGCCAGGGGGGAAATCGTATACACATGGTATAATGATATAACATAATTTTACACATACAAATAAATGATAATAATATAAGATATGTAATCATTGTAGTAATACTACTATAATATAATGATAATAATACTGATGATTATGATAATGATAATGAAACTACTACTACACATAATAAGAAAAATAAATAAAATAATAATTGAAGTGATACAATTCAAAACAATGTGCATGCCATTATGAAGTGTATATCATACATAAAACTAACGCTGGCATAGGACAAATCCCAAATGATTATAACAATACGAGATATAGGTATTTAGTGTACTTACACTCAACTTATCTTAACCTAAAATATGACAGTCAATTTATTATATATCATATAAACAAGAACAGCAATACTGTGACACCTTATTTATACATGGACAATTAAATATATGAACATGATAAAATGAAAAACAACTAAAACAACAACACGTTAACTTAATGGTGTTTGTGTTTGACTAGAAACAGTTTAAAGTAATACCGGGTTCATGTAAGCCTGAACACCTAGTATCACAACAAAGTATACCATGACTATGTTTACATAATAACGTATGAGATGAGTTTTCTAGCTGAACAAGACGACCATATAAGATGTAGAGTTATGTATGAATTAACTGAGTAAAACGGGTACATAGTAACGAGAAACGACCAAGTTCAAGTCTCCATACGTCCCTTAAGGGTAACATACATCCTCTCAAGTCTTGACTATTTCACACATTTAGGTTCTAATGATAAAGAAGAAATGTTACATATGATGCTCTTGCATGAAACAAAGCAACTTAAATATTTTAACGTGTGGCAAAAACAAAACAAAACAAATTGACAGCATTGTCAAAACCAATGATAAGGTCGTAGTGTAAATACATGTAGTCACATATTGTTCATGACATTTATCTTTAGAACACATAAACATCAAGTAGATATATGTGTCTACTTGCTCGCTAACTGACACGTACTTGCGAACGTTTTGAAACAGCCCTTTGTGACGAATGACCACTAATCTACTTCTATGTGTACGCTGACAGTCTTACTTGGGAACTTTCAGAACGACCCTCGTAGTGTTTGCGCATACTTTGCATGACTAATGGTAGTTTATGAATCTACCCTCATTACTTGGAATCAGGTACTGGAGGCAGAATGTGGAGAATGTATTCCCTGGTACTAGACGTCCTGCTGTCTGTCAGATCTCTCTAACTTTCTATTTACGTAGACTAGACATAATTTCATATAATATACAGCATAAAAGGATTGCATATGGCTGTAAAACTGCACTATGAATGCAAAGAACGTAGATATACAAATACACGCTGCATAACGTCAATAGGAAACTCACAAGTCTGCTTGATAAATCACTCCATTCAAAATACATGCACGTAGTATAAATCCAAAAAAATACATGCACTTAGTTTTAATCCAAAACATGTTCTCTGCAGAGAATATTATTTGCAATTGTCACTTTCATACAAAAATCTATAACAACTCATATTTTAACTTCCCTTCACTTAAAAGCATATAGTGTCGACTGTTAAATGGATTAAAATAAATAACTCACCCAATGCAAATGTTGTATGTGATTCCAGCCAATTTAAAACGCATACTAATGTTTCTAAGGCAACGTGGTCCTCAGTTGTGTCAACCTGTATCCTCATCATTGCTTAGTACTGGTTTGTTCCAGGAACGGGTTCAAATGGTGATTCAAATAAGCACAACTGCTTCTGTGACACTCGAACTTGATATACTGCTAGGTGTTGATATGTTGATACTGTTGTGTGCTGTTGTATGCATTGTCTATATGCTTGTATATAGAAGCTAGCACGTCTGTATTTATTGTCTATATGCTGGTATATAGAAGCTAGCACGTCTGTTTTCATTGTCTATATGCTGGTATATAGAAGCTAACACGTCTGTATGCATTGTCTATATGCTGGTATATAGAAGCTAGCACGTCTGTATGCATTGTCTATATGCTGGTATATAGAAGCTAGCACGTCTGTATGCATTGTCTATATGCTGGTATAT
>ENA-OREC01000773-OREC01000773.1-marine-metagenome-genome-assembly--contig:-NODE-773-length-14100-cov-15.227483_pt1 | contig 14100 bp, 5 predicted proteins | sample MGYA00248626_ERZ508543 | MGnify/ENA primary metagenome ERZ508543 (study PRJEB26211, sample SAMN05518279) | marine metagenome | isolation source: Puget Sound, Washington, USA | host: Bankia setacea... | reverse complement strand
TTATACCTATACAGGGGGTAAGGTCAACAAACAACATTGTAACCTAGTTATAAACATTATACCTATACAGGGGGTAAGGTCAACAAACAACATTGTAACCTAGTTATAAACATTATACCTATACAGGGGGTAAGGTCAACAAACAACATTGTAACCTACTTATAAACATTAAATGTACAATGTATAAAGAAAGTCCACTTATGATGAAAATAAGGTATATATTTGCTTTCAGGTGGATATCGTAGGTTATTCTGTCTGTCAACATTTTAACATAATTTGTATCGATATAAAGAGTTTATGAAGCCATTTTAATTCAATTTCGATACAAGAAGGGTAAAACATAATCAAAGTTAAATAAAAACCCATGTTTAAAATAACAACATGAGTATTGGCTGGTTCACAATAATGGCTTAAAACTACAGGAAGTGCAAAATTGTGTTAAAAGACTGAGGGATACATTAAGAATACATTTATGAACATCATTCAACCATTATATGTTGCATAGTTAATGATCTACATAGCAGCTCAAGTATTTGTTGCATCATTGTTATATTTGGCCCGCACTCATTTACCTTATAGTCAGTTTAATACAAGATTGTTACATGTCTCGCATTGATCAAAATACCCCCAAAAAACGGCTAACAAAAAAATTGCTTTACAAAAATCCAAGTCAATTTACTTATATATACATTTTCTTTTTTGTATAAATTAGTCCCTCCCTCTTTTTCTACTTTTTATCATGACAAGAAATCAATACTGTTTCTCCCAAGTTTTCTGTTTTTCCAATCACCTGTGAAATGGATTATGATCATGATGGTATTGGTTGACTCGAGCGTACGGCCATTCACTCAATATTAATACACAAAAATCTGAAAACCACGGTATGAGTCAGGCTTATAGTTTCATAAGATCTAATTTTATCTATGAATGAGTTTACATGTTTTCTAATCATATTAGTCTGACAGTTTTATTGATTTGCCCTACACTTATCATTTAACCATGTTGTTGTAGTGTTATAAAGGTAGATAATCGGGCATTGGTCACTTCTCCCTGTTTGTAGTGAACTCTATACATATCAGAACAATGCTTAGTTTGACCGTTATTCATTGCACACACAAACAACGGATTAGTCCTAAAGTCCTGAACACAGCTTCTGTAATTGAACATGGTTGTTACAACTATCAAAGGGTTGAGAATGTTCTATTGTGTCACATTTGAAAAAAGAGGGGTCAGGCATGTAAGTTGTCTAAAAGCAGGACAAGAGGACCGTTAATGGACCCACGTAGCAATCATCAAAGTGGGTCATAGCTGGTTGTCACATTTTTCAGTCAAGTTATTATTAATCTCAATTGTTACATGGTCTAGTTTTGGGTGATTTAAATGAAAGCTCTTCAACACAATATTTCTGAAATTGGGGAGATCCATCAGATAGACAAGTGAAGTTCTGCCATCCTTTGGACCGACAGAAAGTTGACTTAATAATGGGAAGCGAATAAATTGGCTGTTTTGGACTGAAAATAGTTGGTCTTAATTAATATCAGACCAGACTTGTTAAAGTGTTCCTAATATATAAGCCTAGTAGAAAAGAAATGTAAATATCGAAAACAAAATGTTAATTTTTATATCAAAAACAAAAGTATCAATAACTAAAGTGAATGGTTTGTTGTTATATCTTCTCCTGGCCATATCTATCTCAGCTTATTTCCGTTCATGACATACCTATAATAAGTCTGGCCAAGATAAATGCTGTTTGTTGTGAGCATTTTTTCAGTTTTTTTGTCACCACAGACACTGTGTGAAAATCAAATAACTTGAACACTTACCTTTAAAACTAATCAGAATGTACAGGTACCCCCACACCTGTACAAATTTAGATTTAAAGATTTCACATACACCGCCTATAGTATTTTAAGTTTATTAACAGGTGAAATTAAGCTTATGACAGGGGATAGGTTGATTAACTGAAAACGTAAAAGTTTGACTTGTCGGTGTGTTAATGACGGTACACTAAATATAAGGAATGTGACATAGCGAGTGACATTACATGCTGGATTTTATGCTCATTTTGTTCATTCATACATCGGTGGATTGTGTATAGTGTATAGGGTTTACGTTTGGGGAGGGACTTAAGTCTACGCTGTGTATTTCTCTTCATCATAGCTTTAGTCTCACCGATAGATAACAAACTGTGTAAAGTGTGTAGTGCTGTGTTCGTATGGCCTTGTGGTTTATGATGAAAAGTGGACTACAGATTGGAGATTTTAACGGATTTATATTTAAGTTTTATGTGTATTAAGGCCTCGTAGGTGAACTTTAAAACTGGTGTCTCACATATTTGAATCAAGTACATTGTCTGGGATGTTATAGGTTTATACTGTTTGGTTTTCGTGCTAGAATATTTGTCTCTTTAATTAGTGCGAAAGAGGAAAAATTGAAAACTTTCTCACTACGTTCAGAACATAGTTTTTTGGTGATAGATGTAACATGAAGACAATGATGTGTAATGGTTAATTATATGTGTCAAAATGTATTCAAATGTGGAAGGATATTATGGTGGTTAGTATTTGGGTTTCATTTTTGTTATTTTAACGATGTTTAATTAACGACATACTGCACATGTATGGGTCTGATACTCAGTATAGCTGCTAATTGAATCACCAGTCATTGAGTCAGATAGGATGAGGACGTGTAATTTCTAACTTCATCAGCTTAGTGTTGTCATTTAGACCTTACCTTGTACACTGAATTTAACCGAACCAAGTGAACTGTCCACCTTTGAAAATAATGAAAATGAAACTTGTGTGTTATGTAAAAAAGGGTGATTGGAGTGGTCTGAACTCACAGTGTATCAGTATTAACCAGTGTATAATTTTATCAATTGCTGAAAAAAAGTACAAAATTCTGACAGAACTGCAGTCTTACCCGTATATCAGACACAACTTTGGCAGATTTGTGGACAACATCTATCCACAAGAGTTGAAGCCATGTATCTGAAATGTTAGATTTGTTGAAAGGTTTCAGTAAGACAATACTTATAGTTCATGATCATTTACCTAAGAGTGGGTCAGGTCTAGTCAGGCCCTGATGTAACTCGTTCAAACAGTCCTGGTGGAAAATATTTGTTGTAGACTATATAATTATTCACAAATTTGTTTGCGCGTTATCCATTTATTTGTCTTTACCATACAGGGGACACATCTAGTGCATTCCTAGACATAACTGGTCCACTGGTCCTGAGTACTTGAAACAAAAGGATCTAACCCTGTTATATTAGGTACTCAAGGGTGAAAGAAACCAATTGTACTAATTGTCAGACTATGATTGTCAATGAGAGAATATTAGGAAGCAACATGTCTTTGTTAAAAGAATAGCTGATTTGGTCTTTCAAATTTGTTAATTAACAATAATTGAGCTTTATAGTTAAAAGTTTTTCCCACGATCCACCCCAGGGTTTTATTTAGTAGTTGTTGTCTTTATTAATATCCATAAATTTAACAGAAAGTAAACAACAATACCCCTGTGCAAACACATCTTTAGCAAGGACACCTTCAAAAATCAATATTTCTAGAGCTGATTGCGAAAAGATTCTATCTGCTTCTTTATTGCCTAGCCCTTAGAACCCTACCACTTTCAACCCATGATATACACCTTTAAATTGTGGTTATTATACCCCAACACTTTTTTGCAGTTTGTATAATCATAATGGGAATACCATGCTTACTAAACACTCCTATTTTCAACATAATGCATATTTACAAGGTAAAGAATGCAGCTAAGATTTGAAAATCATTTTATGAACGAGAGGATTTTATTGACATGAGTCATATGAAATGGTTGATAAGAGGAAGCCATGGTTTTACAATTAAGACATGTCCTATATATTATCTGTGTAATAAACTTGTGCATGATTGTAATGCCCGCCAGGTTTTTGTTCACTTTCATAAATTTCATGCGCGGGGGTTTCCACTTTCAATGTAGTGTGAAAATATGACTGATGCAATAAAAACTCTCTCCATTTACAAGATGAGGCTCAGATGTCATAGATGTACTTTTGGTTAGTTGTGTCCTCAAATATGAGAGTGTGGGCGATGATAATGTAATGAATATTTCGCTTGAAGTTCAAAATATACATTAACCAGTGGACCAGTTATGTCTAGGAATGCACTAGATGTGTCCCCTGTATGGTAAAGACAAATAAATGGATAACGCGCAAACAAATTTGTGAATAATTATATAGTCTACAACAAATATTTTCCACCAGGACTGTATATTTTTGTTAGCAATTTTCAGGGAATGCATCCTATTGTATAACTTATGGCATATGTTTATGTTTGTTCTTATTTTGTCTATTTTTTTGTTTGCAAATTTCAGGAAATGTAAACTATGTAATAAAGTATAACTGGTGTTAATGTTTGCTCTTACTTTGTCTATTTACAGACCTCGATGCAATACAGAGTATGGCAATGGATGGTCCCCTGGGTAGCAGCGGGCTGACAACGGGTACCTTGGGCTCGGCATCCAGCCACCAGTACCTGCCCACACAGCCCGATTTATGCCCAACATGTCATCTACCCTTTGACACGGGCAAGAAGAGGAAACTGACGGATGCATGTGGACATGAGCGTTGCTGGAGCTGCATGTTCAGTAGCAAAGAAGCATGTCCTCTATGTCACAATAGTAAGTTGAACTTGTTCTCTCTCAGCACGCACCAAGTAATCTTGTCTCCTAAAGTTGCCATAATTCAAATGTACTTGTAGGTTTCATTTGTTGACAGGAGTTTTGTGGTAAATAGTAAGTTGAATATCTATCTCAGCATGCTTGTTGGGTTTTCAGTTGTCATCGTACTTTTAAATACTTTTCTTGGCTATCTTGTGTCTTCTCAGTGTTCCTTTGAATGTGAAATATTAGTGATGTTGTAAGCTGGACAAGGTCACACAGCATGTGTGTCTACTATGAGGACAAATGTTCTCCTGTTTGTTTTGAAATTAAAGAAGTGACAGTCTTCCCCCACTGTGCTTTGAACATTTTACACTGCAGGATTATCAAACTGTGGGGGAAGTCGTTAGTTAACAATGTGATTACAGTGAGCATTAATCCTTCAGCAAACACATGGTGACTTGTCCTTGGTTTTGTCTACGCCTAACTCTGTCTCAAAGCTGCTAGAATTTGTTATTACATGAACATTATAACACAGTCTCGCAACACTTCAAAGTCAAATCAATCGTCCAACACAACTTAATTACTGAACGGATTTTAAAGTTTGTTTCAAGCTATATAATCACTACCAATTATATATTTCATTCATTTACAACATTAACTTTATGTTATAATTATTGGATTACTATTATTTTTTAAGTTCTCTTTAAGCTATCTAAACACTAATAAACACTATCGGTGATATGATATTTTACTAGCATTAACATTATTAACTTTCTTGTTGTTACTACACCTGCAGTTAACAAATAGGGTATATTGTAACTAATTGGAAAGTGAAGCATATACTTATAAGTGACATTGCTTTATACTATGTTGACAAAATTATGGAAGGTTTCAGTTTCTCTAATAGAACAAGCCCTTGCTTATCAGGGTAACGAGAGTTTTTGGCCGTGATTTGTTTGGGTAATTTTTCATTTCAACTTGATTGAACAAAGAGGTCTCTTATACAGCCAGGTCAGTCTCCGAGGGTAGAAGAATGTAGAGAACATACGAGACTTATCAGTCAAAGTATGAGATAGTGAGGCAAGTCTTTCAACACGGGAACACTTTGTGACAGAGGAGAAAATCTCAAAGTTTACACATTTCTATCAACCTGATTATTAATTTGTTCACAGTTGTTACATAACAAATAATTAATGTTTTTGGCACGAGAAGCAACACTTTTCAACAACACTATGTTTGCGTGATTCATATGTTGTTTCATAATGATTTCATCTACATGCTTTAGTTATAACCAAACTTTCAGAACAGCAGTTTCAATGAACATTTGGTTAGCACTGATCACCTTGTCCCTCTTTGCTCTGGCAACAAAACCTCATTAAAGACTGTGTCAACAAACATCCTGTACTCCTTAAGTAACCTCAGTGGAAATATTATAGTAATTGGTTCTATTCTTGAATTGTTAACAAAATATTTTATCAGAGCCTTGGACCATTATTCATTCTGTTCTTGCCTGTATGATGTCCATAACTGTCATACAAAGTCCCTGCCTTACAGACCCAGTCAGGTGAACAAACACAGTCCAGTAATACTTTATACAACAATATATAGATCCCTCTTTCATCCAGACTTGACATAAATAGGTTAATATGTTCAAAGAAAAATCGGTTCATATACAAAGTGACTGCCATGGCTGTACAAGTGGTGGTACATTTACTTCCAAAGTTCAGACAACAATGTGCGTAGTGTGTATCCAAGGAGATGTAGTGATTTTGAAAATGTGTGTCACTCATGTTTTATCACCATGATATTCTTGACGCTGATGTCATCTGTATTTTGGGTGATATTTGTAAATATAGTAGATGCGCAGATCTTACCGGTGAAACATTTACACCTATTTATTACTAATTGATAAAATTACCATCGCATTGCATCAGTCTTTATGATGTTAACAGATACTAAAACTGCATAATGATATTATATTTGACAAGCGTTTTGTTGAAAATCATAACCTTTTGCATACCTCTGTCAAAAAGTACGCTTAATTTACCAACAACAAAATGCCGATACACCGTGTTGAATCTTGCTTACCTCTTAGTGGTAATTAATAAATCAAATGACCATACATTAACTGTTCTCTTGGTTTAGTGGTATATCTCATTACTGAAGGTGACCTTGCTGACTGCAACATAATGAAACTACTTGTCTCCATTTTGTATTTTTCACATTGTATTATATAGATGTACAGCTGATCACCTTTAACCTCAGGGTTTAATCACTACTTACAGGTGTGTTACAGAGGCAGTACAGCACAGGTAATCTTGACCACAGACCTAAACTGAAAACAAACGGTCATTTTACCACGTTCATGCAGACCCGACCAGACAAGGACATGTCACATTACCAGACACCTCAACCACAGAGACCCTCCTCTGCAACAGGTATGCAATCTCTTCTTTATTTGTGTAGTTTCCATGACAACAAAGTTTCCGTGGCAACAACATTTTCTGTAAACATATCCTAGATTATACCATACTCACAGGATCATTCATTCACATGGTCTGCAGGTTGATGGTTCTTTATGTACTTAAATATACTAAAGAATGGCTTTGTAATGTTAAGAAATATCAATTATTGTTTCACTTTGCTTTTTGGGTGGCATTGAAAGATTGACAATGATGCTCCGTGACATTTGCATGGTACTGCTTTTATCATAAAGGTATTCTTTGTGTATCTATAATCAACTATGGTATGGTTTGCTTCAGATTGCAGGTTGTTCTTCTAACTATGCCTGTAAAGGGGCACTCTCTACTCAGGGTCATCTCCAATTAGAAGTGATATTGTCATCATAGTTACATGATCTTATTATCTCTGTTTAAGAAGCCTTTTTCAACACTATAATGTTCCCGTTCATATAAGTTCTCAAGTGTAAGTAATGAAAAGAGATGTTAATTGCTTTAGTCTTGTGTAAGCCTCATTGTTAACATTGTTATCCACATAATTGGTATGACTTTAATTTGGAGGGTGGAGTAACTATGTATTAACTGCTTGGTCATATGTGACTTAATTACAATTATATCTGCCCTTTTTTGTCATTTCTCTTAAGTAAGTACTTAGAAATGTTTTGCTTATGTGTGCATGTGTTAATTGCAGAAACTTAAGCCTGAAGTGGATACACATGTAAAAGTCTGGTATCAAAATGTTACCGGAAGTTCCTGGTCTGTTCATCTCTTAAAGTTCACTTTTTTAAGTTCTATGTTTTGTGATGAGGTTATGTTTTTCGCTGAGATACACTTCATTTGTTTTTTTCTGTTGGTTGTTATTTTGTTTTCCTAGTGCCCTTGTCTGAGTTTTGGCTGAATTTCAAGTATCATATAAAGTGAGCTTGGTCAAGTGGGAACCTCAACAATGACAGCCCTGTTCTCAAACTTTCTCTGTATTGAGCTATCGAAGTGTGAAAGTGAAAAGGTTCTAAGTTCCGTTGATTAAGGAAGCAGTTAGGACCCTTGTGCATTCTTTCCTTGATATGTACTCTCTAGGAGGAAGCTTGCCGGCAAATATTTATTCTTTGAGGTTGTAAAGGCAGATAGGGGTAGCATGAACAAACATTGAGACAAATAGAGTATTGTTCCCTTGATTGGAATTTAAATACCATTAAGAAATCATCTAGTTTAGAGCATGCAACATTTAGTTTCAACATTATGTGGGAAGACAGATTTTTGACAGTCTATTTAAAATGGCTTGCTTCAAGAATCAGCCTTTGTAGTGTTTAATTTGATGTTTTTAAATACAGGTTAAAAAACAAAAGTGTATCAGGTTTCAGTGCAAGTAAAATGTCTATTAAAATAAATTGCGTTGGTTGTCATTAGTTATAAATACGAGAACAAAGTTTTTATATGTTTAAACAGCTGTTCGAGTAATTTCACAAATGAATGAGAAAATGTGTATTAATCAATTACAGTTAAGAAAAAAATGTAGAGCTGGACGGTTGAGATGTAACATTTTTTGCAAAAATTAAAAAAGGAAAAAAAATGCTGACATATGCAAAGAAAAATATTTTGACGGCCACTTTCTACATATTGTCCAACAACAAATTGACATATTGAATGTAACCTTCTTTTGAATTGTGTGTTCTTATTATGCAAAGAACTGTACAAACTGTCGAATGGCCCTCATTCATACAAAATAATTGGTTTTATAAGTGGGTAACATGTGGTCTTGTACTGAACTTCCCAATATTGAAATGACTGACAGGCTACAGATAGGAGTATTAATGTGTGTACAATGTATATAGAATTTAGACTTGTATTTGATCAACATTTCATTGGAAAAAAGTAAAAAATCATGTTCCGTGTGAAAAGGTAATATCTTATGAATGGATGTGAGTTGAAATAATGTCACTTATCGTCACCAAGTACCAGCTGTTACGGTTTACTTGTAGTTACTGAAGAGTGAAAAAGGGAGATAATTGGTAACTGGTAGCGTCTGCACCATATGTTACTTTAAATCACAAAAAGGCAAATAACAGCATTTTTTATGGTAGTTATATACATATTTTATAAATCGTTACAAGGAAAATAGGTCTTTGTTCTGCTTTAGGAGATGAATAAAAAGACTTAAAAAACAAAACCTTTGTGAATAGAGTCTGGTATTATTTCTGGTATTCAGTATGACTTAGGTGACAAATATTTCAATAGATAAAAAGGACCCATAGAAAACATTTCATGAAACAGTGTAAGCTCTTAGTTTTTACGTTCAATGTTTAACTTAATTTACAACAAAAATCCTAGAAATAAAACTAAATTATTGTACATATACATTTTTTTACCATAAGAATTTGAAACAACCATGCAAAATTGTTACTTATTGAGCAATCTTTGGAATGAGAAGTGCCAAGTAGAATTGAGAACAAACTAGTAATGCCTGCTATAATCAGTAGACTGTTATGTGAATTGCCTTGTCGTGAAATAATGGAAACTACTGGTTATGGGGAAGTTTTAGTTTGTCAACACTTTCTCAAGTAATTTATATTATTCCTCTGACATCAGTCAATTACTGTCCTGTGGTCTCACAAATTAGCTATAATATATTACTCTAGATAAACTCTTGCTACTTGTTTCCTTTTTTTCCCATACTGAAACACTTCTGTTTATTAATTTCCTTACATGCTAGAGGTTTATTCTTCAAAAGGCAGGCTACGTCAGAAACACATCAGAGATGCAGTGACATTTTTCTTGTGGCATTTTTCTTTCCTGCACAACTGAATTGCCAATCAATGAAGCTGCAACTTGTATCCGAAGTCCCAGCAAAAAAACAATACATAAGAAATGAAGATTTATGATTTGGTGAAATGGTTCTTGGCTAGTTATCACAAAACTAGGTGACAGATCCAGAGGGCAGGATGGGGGAAGTGTAGAGGGGGTGGGTGGAGAAGCGAAAGGGGAAAAGACAGCGGGTAATTAAATTTGCTTCAGTAAACTATTTCATGACACAAGCCTTGTAGCAAGCTAGCAACAATGGAATGGCAAAATTTGTCGGTGATATGAAGGCACTGTAGGCTTTTGCAGTTTCATTACAGCCCTAGGTTCATACCTTTTGTGATAAAGTATGTGTTTGGGAGGTTTATGGCTTATTCCTAAATTGTGAAATTGTTGTAAGTGTTAATGAGATGCTTTTTTGCTGAGCGAATGTTTGTATGATCTTGTAACGTATATAAGATGAACAAAAAGAGTGATTTTTTCCAAGTGTGAAAATGTTTGTGTCTTTTAGTTTTATAGAATATTAGTTTTATCTTGTTACGTTTAAGATGAGCAGAACAACTTTAAAGGTTGTTGCACCAAATCCTTGTTATTTATTTGATTAATTACGTGTGTTAGGTTTCAGTACAGTTTGCAGGGTAAAGTTGGTAAATTGCTATAAAATGAATGCATTATTGTCACAAACAAATTTTTAGTTTCTAGAAATTAGCCTCATATAAACTTCAAACGACAAAAAAACCAACAATGCCTCCTGTAAACAATTCATAGAAATGTGTGCAGGTTGTTGTATCAAGCATTTGATCAGTGCATTTGATGATGACATTTAATGCTTTTTACAAATGATGAAAGGAGTGCGAGGTGAATGAATTTGTTTGTAAGTTATTCTAAAAGTGAATTGATGCAACTCTTTTATAGTTTTATAGTCTCGCCAGGGAGTTTTTGTGTTTGTACGATTTCTTTGGAAAAGGTAGAGTAGACTCCCTCATTATGAACTGCTTTGTTGATTTGTTAAATAACAGTTTGATGGATGTGGATGAATGTGAAATGGTTCTATCTGCTTCCTTATTCAAAAGCACTTGTACATTTTTCGCTTTCATCCCTTCAAATTTACTGTACACTATAATGTTTGGGTCTTTCTGCTAAAAGGCAGTGAATTCTGATCCAAGTTTATTGCAGTGATTGATTATGAAATTGAGCTGAAACGTTTGAAAGAATAGAATGAACCAAGGAGTGAATGTGATAGCGTTCTAAGTACTATTTATTAAAGAAGCAGATAGAAGCCTTTTCACAATCACCCTTCACGATCATAAGCAATGTTGTAAATAGTTATGACAAGGTTTGACAATGTCAGGCCCTTTGAGTTTTTTAGTATGTAATTATGTTTTCACATCTGTATTGATTCTTACTTTCTCCACATTTGGCTTCATATATGTTTAAGTGATTTAGCTAATTGATTGCCCTTATTGACTTGTTAATAGTTTTGGTGAAGCATGATCATCTGTCTGTCTCTCCACTCATAGACTGCCGTTACTGTAGCATGGTAGTTATAATGAGACTTGTTTTTTACGCTGAACTTAAAGAGCTGAAAACCTGTGTGAAATTCAAACTCTTGTTAAATTTAAGTTTTTATATGAATAACTAGTGGTGAATATACTTGGAAACCAATGAAAAATCAGAACTTAAAAGAAAGATTTGGCTTACAGGAAATGCAACCAAATAAAGTGATCAGGGAATGAAGCATTATGTACAAACTACTGACTGACATGCTCGTTAGGTTTAAGTGAGTTGAACTTAGTGCTTGGATAGAAGTCAATAGCTGAGGTCTTTGTAAATGAGAAAGTGAAGTGTATTCTACATACTATAGGCGTCTGCTGCAGGTGTAGCTATAGGCAAACAATTTATGACGGCTGCAAGGCTGCAAAACTCGGTGGCCAATTGTGATTTGTTATACTAAGTAACTGGTATGATATATAATGTGCTGCAGTTGTAGTGTGATGGACAAATTAACTGATTTCTTGTGACATAATAGTGTGCATGTTCTGACAGTGTGCACAGGAGATTTACAGATATCAGCAGGTGAGAATTTTGTAAGAATCATGAGAACAAAAGTGGAAGAGGAAATTCATACATACAAATTATGCTGTTCAGCACAAAGAGACCTTTCTATGAATTTTCAAATTGTGGGAAAAAATGGACAGACATTCTCATGATTGTATGGGTTGTGATGTTTGCTGCTGCTAGTGTGTAATGTTTCTTGTTCATCAGAGATCAAGTAGATACGGAGACATTTTGAGATTTTATTCAAGAATTCCGGTATTTCTCTGACATTATGAATGGTTTCGGCAGATGCAGTGAATGTGCAGGTGCGTTTAAGTACATGTGTCATCTTTGATTTAAGTGCAGAGTATAAGTGCGCCTAGGTATGATTCATGAACTTGAACTGTTAAACATGAAAATAGTTTGCTTTACCAATTATAAGTTGTAGAAAGCACCTGTAACTACCTAAACGATCATTATTTTTACCTGTAAACTAATTGTCATTTTACCTGTTTAACTAATTGATCATCTTTAAGCTTGATATGACTGACAAGAAGATGATAACTAATTTGTAATTTCAAAACTTTCATCTACAAACATACACACACATATAAGCAGAATATAAATACATTTGGGTGTGATAATGTAAAATTGTGAGAGAGTGTTTATACCTGTTAGTTGTATCAAATGATTAAAAGTGCATTTGTGGCATATATCAGAAATCATGTTTGCTGAAAGTTGTCAGTTTAGGTAATGACAGACTATGTACAGAAAACAGATGTCTTCCAGGGAAGCATGCAGTAGGGGGGCCAGTGGCACTTTAGCGGTTATGTCTGGGCCTGTTTGATACTTATAGAAGAAATATCTGTATTAGCCCGGCTAGTAATTGACACCATTTGGCTGAGAGGTGTAGAATTGATGATGCCAGAAGTGTGGGTTGGGAGTGGGTAAGGTTGGAATTAGTGATGTCTGTACTTCTGTTACTAGTCTGTCATACTGTTATACCGTGGAAATAGTTTGGATTTATTGCATGTGTTTTACAAGGGTGAGGAATACAGTAAATGTCTGGTAGAGTTTATGTGTTAAACTGGAAGTCGTAATTGTTCTTGGAAGTAAAAGCAATAACAAGGTGTAAATGCTAGTTCTTATTCACATTACATGGATGATATTTATTTCTTGCATACATCTCTACCACACAAGACTATTCAATATATTAAAAGTTGGTTTTCTGTGTCAACCTTTTATCAGTTGGCAAGAGATTCCTAGCAGGTAGAAGTATGATATCTGTTACTGTAGTTACTCATAAATTGTATGACTACATGGCATGATTGTATAGTGTCTCATAATTTCATGGAATTAACAAGGAAAACTCATCTGATCTGATCTGAGAGGATCATTATTGATTTCATAAATGTTCTGTCTGCAGCAAATATGCAATAACGGAAACTTTAATTTAAAATGGAAGTGCCCTTCTATGATTGTGTATGGCATTGATTAATGATGTTGAAACATGCAGAATTCTATGAATAAAGCGTTAATCCTTTAATGTACAAAAGTCACTGCAACATTTAGAGAAGTGATTTTGCCAGGGAAACAAGATATTTTACTTACAAGTTATAAGTATGTAAGTTTAATGGTAGTGGTATAGGTCACTGCAACATTTAGAGAAGTGATGTTACTAGGAAAACAAGGTTAAATATGCATTATATGTAAGTTAAAAGTTAAAAGCAGTAAAGGTATAGGAATAAACAAAATGACAGCAATGGATGCCTTGAATAGCAAATATAGGAGGAGAGTAATCATCTACCATAGTTCATACTTCAGCCATGGCAGCATGCTCCCCTCACCTACATAGACTGAATGCCAAAACATGTTTTTCATTCTTAACACTGATTTGTGAAGTTTACAAACATTGATAAATATTTATGATAGGAAAGGCTCCATGAAATATCTTCAGATGAAAATATTTACTGATGCAAATCCTGTAAACGTGTGTGGCAAGGTGTAGTGAACTTGTCTTTAAATTATCTCGCTAAACACCAGGAATGTTATCAGGCGTCAATAATTACTTGTATTTATTCGCAGTCTATAAAATGCTTTTTTTCTCATTATACTAATTTGGATTTCCATCTTTTGTCTTTTTTTCTGG
>ENA-OREC01000772-OREC01000772.1-marine-metagenome-genome-assembly--contig:-NODE-772-length-14103-cov-12.191929_pt1 | contig 14103 bp, 5 predicted proteins | sample MGYA00248626_ERZ508543 | MGnify/ENA primary metagenome ERZ508543 (study PRJEB26211, sample SAMN05518279) | marine metagenome | isolation source: Puget Sound, Washington, USA | host: Bankia setacea... | reverse complement strand
AAACAGTAAACACATCTCAAACCTTGAATGAAACAGTAAACACATCTCAAACCTTGAATGAAACAGTAAACACATCTCAAACCTTGAATGAAACAGTAAACACATCTCAAACCTTGAATGAAACAGTAAACACATCTCAAACCTAGAATTAAACAGTAAACACATCTCAAACCTAGAATGAAACAGTAAACACATCTCAAACAATGAAACAGTGACAATGGTTTCAAAGGATCAAACAAATATGAAAATAATAAAAGACGAGTAAAACAATGTGAAAATGACGTAGTGTAAATTGTATATAGCTGCTATGAATCTCGTTCTGTATAAACACAAATACTAGGCTACAAAAATAATACACAGGGTCCTGGCATTGTCTAATACATGGATTGGTTTTCAAGTGACTAGATTTCTGACAAACATGTATAAAAGTTTTAATTTCAAGAATGATAAAATTAATGATTACAGTAGATCTATATAGTATACGATTTAGAATGGGTACACGTATGTTATATAGATACGTGCGATACAAGACGATATGGAATGGTTTAGCTGTTTGGAATTGATTGATGGCATGGTTGATATCAGTTTTGAAGGCGGAAACGGAAATGGATGTACATGTAGCTGATTGGTGAATACATTCGAAACAAGTCATATACAATGTTGTGTTTGGATTTGGAAAATAAAAACACAGACCTTTCGTATATATATGGAACAAGAAATGATTTTGTTCGAGTATGGATTTCAAGTAACATATATGTGTGTCATGAAACTCGGCTGATGAGGGACAGAAATAGACGCGTATAATTGGTGCACATGTGGAATGGCGATTGTAACCTGGTCAGATATTATTACTATTTAAACAATTAACAATGTAAAAATATTGGTCCAAAAAAAAAGAACTGTTTGTTTGAGAATGGGTATTGAATGAGGGAATAGTATTGTTAGTTTGGCTGGAATGTTGTAAAAGTGTGTACAACATATGATGGAATGTTGTTAAAGTGTGTACAACATATGATGGAATGTTGTTAAAGTGTGTACAACATATGAATAAATCAGTTCAACATACATTCAATAGTAACATAGCACAACAAATGAGAAGTGTTTTATATAGCCTGAAACTAAGCAGTCAGTACTTTAAGGTAGCAATACTGACTATGTCGTGCATTATCCGAACACTACAGTACATGTATAACAAAACAAAAACAAACAAATCAGAATACAAGTCATTCTCGCCCAATTTGAACAAGTGATATCAAAATACAAAGTGCGACGTTTCAGTTTTACCAATGTCAGTACATACTATTTAACCAACACCGACACGTACATGCATGTTTTGTCATTGAAATCTCGGCATAAAACAAGCTTATAACTACTAGAATATCATTACAATATAATATTAAAGATATTTCCTCATATAAATGTAACAAAGCATTCTTATAGATATAGATGTTCTGCTCATAAACATATATCATGACCAAGTGGAAAAGTGTTCCTGACAAAAAGCTGCAGACACGAGTTTGTAACTTTAGATATTCATGTTAAATATTTAAACAGAATTTTCTTAGCAAAACAAATTAGAGCTACATACACAAACCAAATTCTGAGAACGACTAACGTAAGAGTCTGAAATCAATACAGAAAACAACATTGCGCTGTGTTTTATAAGTTTTAGTGTTAACCTACGATAACTGACATCATCGTTGGCAGATGGATTTCCCCCCAAACAAACCCGTATATTTACAGCAAACAATGCGCCGATAATGCTGTACACAAAATATTCAAACACTTTCACTTTCAAAATGTAACAGGTACATAAATATGAGACACACCAGTAACAATTGGTGAAGTAAAATGGTAACTACGTGTACTAATTTACAGGTGGAAAAAGAATCGAATACTAAGATTTCCTTTTCATCTAACAACTACAAAGAAAAATATGCACGCATTTGGTGTTCAGTGTTCAGCGGTTACAAAGGTACAAACAAACACAAACAAAATGGAGAATCCTCATTGCACTAATCCGTACATTATACGTAAGTTGAAGAACGTTTTTTTCTCTATCTACATAGCTGTCATCAATAATCAAACCTCTATAGGACGTGGATCAGAAGTTAAAAACACACGGCCATAGAGGGACCGACATCTAAATGATAAATGCAGGTGACTCACTAACTAGTTTTGATTACAGTGTTTGCAAGCTCATACTCCTACACCTATCAACAGTTTCCAGTGGCTATGACTACAACCAAAACCTGTGTTCAATACCGTGTGATCATACACCCACAATTGGCGCCATTTTCCATAACCAATTCCGCCATGTATTCTTGTTTAGCCAACATATTGTCCGGATAGAACAATCACCGGTTACAGTTTTAAGAGTCAGTGAGTTGGTCCATCCAGTTTGGTGATTTGAAGAACTCTGGTATAGCATCATCTAGACGGGCGATAACTTTGTATATGGGTTTCTTCCAGGACGGTTCACAGTCTTTGTTGGCCACTACAGCGATGAAAAATTCGCGTAAAGTTGCCTGGACGGATATCCTAAAGTTCTCGGGTACCTGCAGAATAGAAAAAGAATAAAGATATAGTTTTATTTGAACTGCCTTGATCATTTTCCCTAGGAACGCTTGTCTTTTACAACAATTCTTTCACTAACTTTACACTGAAACAGTGTTTGTTCAACATGATGTGTACACAACTAACACAGATATAATTCAACCAAGCCTTGTATGAAAACTCGACAAAAGCAACAGATATATCAGAAACCACTAGAAAGTCATCAAGAACAAATAATGCTCCCATCCCTCACCCGAGACAGATATGTCAGAAAACAAAGACTACCATTCACTTTCTACAGTATCTGTGACTCCTTAGTGCCTAAAGTAATTATTACTGAAATATATATTGTCTGCTAGTGATGAAAGTTGTCTGAAACATCAAACCCATTTATTTCCTTCAGTAGAGATATGTGAGTACTTTTTATAAGCTATCCACCGATGCCAGAGATTAATTTTGTATCATTATTTTGTCCTGATACGATCCCATTTGTTTTATTTCCCGCCTTCAGAACTAATAAAACTCCATCTTGGATCTTTTGGTCTTGCAGCAGACGAGATTGTACATGGCCTCATAAGCTCCTTGATTTCCTGTGGGACAACCCGCTGAAAGCATTGCGATTCTTTCCAAAGAATAAAGATAAGCAAGTGGTGATAAGGGCGCCGGGACTAGATTAACGCCTCTAAAGGAAGTCTAGATTAGCAGAAAATTAAAGAATGCATTAGACACAGAGCTTGTGTATTGAAAGTGATCTGTTATGACAAGTTCCTGTCATTATTCTCTGGAACCGACAATGGCTCCCCTGGCGGCCATTACTGTCGCTCCGAAAGTTTGTTTTGAAGACGATCCTTTGTAGGGTAAAGCAAAAGAAATGTCAAAAAGCGACGTTTGGCGCACACTTAAAATTGCTTTATAGTTGCATTTCATCTATTCCTAGTGGGAGAGAGTATCGTGCTTGGCTTTGTATAGAGCTTTATGGCGATATAGATTCAGATACGACACTGGAAACCTAATGTCTGAAGAGTCTCGAGGTATAATTTAAATGCCATAACGTAGCCATGTACGGACCCAAGAGAACAGCTACACACAAGAAAATAAATTTCCTCAGATGGAAAGAGCGGCGACTTTATATCTAAGTTATTCTTAATAGCATGCTTCATTCTTCATAGCGATTGAAATTCGGGTCTCTAGGGATGGTAAAGTGATATTAATATTCCAGAAGTAAATGTGCATTAGTTAATTGTGTCTTCCTTTCTCTCTCCTCTGTCTCTATTAATGATCATCAAAGTACGAACCTTCGTCTTGTCTTTTCGAGGGGGAAAATAATAACTTGTTCGTCTCTATGGTACCCTGAACGAGGCCGACTCATCAATAATTTACACTGTTTTCTCCGCTTTCTTTTACAAGACTGGTGACAGCCGAGGAGTGCTTTATGACAAATAGCAATCGTATTTTGAAAAGACACCTTTAATTGCCATATTTTCCATTGAATTTATTCCAAAAATATGTATATTTAATGGGCTGTCCTACGGCATTGTTTAATTGGTGTAGTCTTTTGATCAGAACTGCCATAGTACCGGCACCAGGGGAGCGGACGGACCGGGCAAATGTAAAAGCTTGAAAGACAACATATCTTATACTCAGTCCATTTAACAATAAAATATACCTATTTAAATATTTAAATATGTATTGCCATTCATAAACATTGATAACCAATCACTGGCAGAACGGTAAAGGCGGTTCCGGCGTATGTCTTTAAGAAGATAAAGCTGTCCCAGAAATACTTACAACTTCCAGTGTGACGTTCCATAGTTTTATTGTTTGATCGATTTTTGGACTTAAAAAAAAGACTTTGAAAAAACACACACTCACTTTCAGCGCATCGCTAGAAGAAAATTGAAAAGACGTGTCAGCTGAATAATTAATGTGGATACTTATTTAGAGACATGTGGCACATAATGTAAGAAAACAATTCGTCAGTCAGGCTACACTGTTCATTCAATTGTGTGGATTTAAGACTCGCCAGGGCTGGGTTAAGTGGCAACCAGAGACTCGGTGAATAAAAGATCGAAGGATGATAGATGAGGCGCTACACTACTTGCACTCACATCAACTAGAACATGTAAACAATAGGTGGTAAGAGACTATATAGAAAAGGAATGGTTCAAACAGGAGCACAATTCCCTATTCAACACTGTCTACATGACAAAGCATCTTTAGTGTCCTCGTTTGATGTCAAGTGACTAACGAGTGATCAAAGAAGTTCCAGTTAGTTTACCATCTACACATCAGTAGACTGGAAAGATGGGTTAACTTAGAACAAACCAGGTCAGGACAAGATAAACACATTCTGATTTGCTCAGTACGAATATCCAAAACACATAGGCCATGTTTGATGTTGGCTCATTTCAGGGTAAAGCACTAAATACAGTTTTTTCAGTACTAATTGTGTTAAATAGTAGTCGGATGATGATTCAATGTAATATACACATGTACAACATGAAACGATCCAACCTTCATCTAAACGATATGACTTAAAGATTTGGAGTAACAAAACAATGGCATGCTACTGATTGATTTCAGCAAGAACATACTTATATAATGTTTACTGATATATGGCAACTTTAACTTACCTCAATCTGGTTGTTTCTGTTGTAGTGTAGGTTTAGGACTCGGTACAGCTCGGACTCCGTGGTAACAACGAGATCCTCGGCAAATTTCACGCCCTCCACCTTGGCCTGACGGGCGTATTTCTCCATCTGAATGTAGTAAAATTCCCTGAAAATATAAAACATTGGTGTTAGAACTACAAGTATGTGTTTTCATATTTGGTTTGTGTTATAATGTGACGTAATGTCTCATCTCAAGTTATGGTGCTTCTTGTCATATTAGTAGATATTGTAACTATAAATTCACTGAACATCTCTTTTCTTTCTCAGTATAAAACTAAGTTCGTGTATGCTTTACCACCAATCGAATGTTGGGATTGGCGTGCGTTGTCTTACACAATGAAAACTGTTGGGTATTAAATCATTTGTCTGAATTGTTTATGTAATACATTTGAGTGACGAATTGGCAGTAGACCAACTCTATGCTTTGTTTTCTTGTTTCCAGTCTTTCCCACGTTAAAAAAGATGAGTAAATGTCTGAGAACAAAGATGTCTAAACTCCAAATATAGCACGTGCGTTAAGTTTCTTCGTTTTAACCTTGTTTTCATTTGTTTATTCATCATTTTTCCAGTCTAATATGTTTGGGGGGAAATGTTACTGAAAGACACGGGTATGACCTTATAGTTACTGACAAGACTCATCGGACGAGAGGTATTATGTTTTGTTTTCATGAACTTTAATATAATACAGAAAATGTCAGAGTGTTGATACTGCTAGATGTCTGATATACGTGTCAAGTTAGATAGGCGGCGTGTTGAGCTTTCCTTTCATTCATGCTTAGAAAACAAGAGTGTGAGAATACGAGCGATTCTAAATCCTTTCCCAGCGATGGTTTACAAATAACAACGCGGCAAGAACCATAACAATACAACCACGAAACAAAACAATTCACATGCAAAGATACAAACAAAAATACACCAGACATGTGAGTCAATAGTTCAGGCGTTGTCCCGGAAACAGATGAATCACGGTACGAACTCCCAAGACACGTGGATACTCCAAAGGTAAGACAACAGGTTAGCAATGAATTAAAGATGGAGAATCTCGCACCAGTTGGACCATGTCAAATTATGGATAGTTTGTACAGATACACATGAATAAGAAATGCCAGAGATCGCCCATGCTTGTGTGATTTATACGTATTTAGGGAAATAATATTCTAACTAAACATAACATAGACGTTATAAATTCTGGCGCTGTTGCGAAGTGTATGATAAGCTCGAGAACCCGTGCATAGATATAGATCGATCTTTTCTTTTCTCTACCTGTTCTCCACACATCACCACTCTTATTTGGGTTTTTTCTTGTTTCTTATTAATGTGCCTCGGTTGTCCTATGGTAAACACACATCCTGTTTGTCCTGTCCCAACCAACTTGGTAATTATTAACAAAGAATTCCCAGGACAAACTGTTGCTATTTGCTTTCTTTCCAAGATTATTAAAGATATCGACAAGTCTGTATTAAGTAGTCTCATTAGCAGCTTAAAATACCGCGATATTTGATGCCTGTTAGCCGAGGGAGTCTTCGGACGCGTGTTCAATAATTCCATCGGCAAACTTAGAAACGATCCAGATTTAATTTTCCTTTCACCTGATTTCCTGGCAAGAATATTATGTGATCTTGATAAATGGTCGAGGGACGTTCTAAAACTTCCCGCTATCCCAGACATATAATCACCGTTTTATCTGGTTCACGGCAAAGGCTATCAGAACCGTCCTAACATAATTACATCTAAAGCGATCTCTTTCAATAACGGTTGACATTTTACGTTAAGTTTGATTACTTTTGAGATAACCCTCGCGGTTCGACGTTACAAATTAGGTGGTTTCGATCCGACTTAAGTGCGAGAATATTGCCCATCTTGGCTGTATAAACGTTGACTTTCTGCTCTAGCAGGCCAATTAAGACTTCTTTCAATTAAGTCTTAGGCTTTACTCTGTGTGGAACGTACGGGATTAATCTCTTAGATCGACCGTAGACTTATTTACCTTCACTTTTATTAGCTAGAGATTGGTCTTTGTACGACTGAAGACTATTGAAAGATATAAACAATGGCAAAATTTAAGCAAGAGACACTGTTCAAATGTGCACAAACATGCCCTATTGTTACAACAAGCAACATGGCTGGCATGCATGATGTCTTTGCAACAGTCAAAGTGTATTTGTCATATTTTCAGGACGTTTTGAATAAAATATTTTAGTATCGTTGTCAATGAAATCTAACATAAAAGTACAAAACACGTAAACAGGCATTTCCCTTCATGGCGCCACACACAGTATTTATCCGGGGCGGTTTTTGTAAATGTAAATGTCAGGGGTCACAAAATGTCGCATCAGTTGTCAGTTTGTCACACACAAGGAATGACACGAGATGCTTGTTTAAGCATGTGTCAGAACGAAAGACAGAAATGTTGAAAATTCCAAGTTTCACTATGTTTATCAATATCTAGACTTTTGCCTGAATTTGTGTCGCTGTTTAGACTTTTAGTCAGAGTTTCCCCTGGAGCAATCAACAGTGCAGGTGTTCGTGGAGTCTATGGTTTCTAAATCGGCCACTGCACTTTCTAGTCTATTGTCGACTTAGTATGACATTAAGTCAACTTTCGAATCATCCCTTTACATAAACTCGCGGTTCTTCGAAAAGAATAGGAAGTATAAGTTTCTGGAAAATTGCCAGCTCGGAAAAAAATATGTATTTCGAAATATCGTGGCGTTGCTTTGTATAGACGATACGTGTCGAGCTTACATGTAATGGTACGAACACTTCCAATGTCCAATGACAACATAAAACATTATGATATATTACTCTCTGGTAAACAGTGTTTCTGTTAAATAGTTGCGGCTATTTAACCTAGATCTCATACTGACAAACCGACCAGTACAAAAGGATGATGAAAATAATTTAATTTAAAGCAGAAATGCTCACACATGTTTGGACACATTCAGTACTCGAACATCGCACCTCGGGACCCATTGATGGAAAGTCAACCTTAACTACACGGTCGCACTATTTGGCTCTCAAAACCAAATCATAGATCAAATTGACATATTAAATCTCTCAAATATGCATTTTAAATGGATTTTTTTATACATTATAAAATGAGACACACACGTACTTCTCGTTAAGGAGTACAAACCGGCTAGACAACCCGAAACATGAGATTGAAGCTTTAAGTCTGAAAGTAAGGTCTGATAAAAAGTTCACATACGAGCAGATTGTCGTTTTCCCATGAATCCCTAGATGAAACTAAAGACATAATCCCCCACAATGGTTCCACCCCCTAGTACACCATTATCACCCCTTCCGTCTGACGTTCATAAATACAAGCATCGAAAATCTGACAATCTTATGACAAGGCCCGGCGTTTTAACAAGTGAGGAGGTGTAAGGATCCATTAAAAGGGAGACGTCGACCGGCAAAAACAAGTATCAACTGACCAACACCATTCACAATCAAAAGACATTTCCCGAGTTTAGTGCAGTACTGTTTTAAGTACAAGTCATGTTTCTGAATATTTACACCACTTTTACACATATCTCCGGAAAAAGGCAAACAATAAGTTAGCACGATACTGTTGTAAATGTATAATGTTACTTTACAGTTATCACGGTATTCTATTGACACACAGACGGGTAACGTGGCTGCGAAATCTCAGCTTTCGCGGAACACCCGAATTTCTTGGCCATTTATTTCAAATTGTAAGTGACGGTTTTGACAACGTCATTTTCATAAATCGGATTAACGTGTAGAGCTCTTATGTTTTTACAAACCGCACCTCTAGAATGGCTATGCCTAGATTTGAAACAGACGCAGGAAAAGGGTGACAGTATATTTGAATACTTAACGACTGATTCACAAACGTTAAAAAAAGAGGTACTAGGTCGATTTTTGCTAATAGAATTGTCACCGTTTACTGAAAAATAAACTACATTATTCAATAATTATTTTTAGAAATGAACACGTAAAAGAAACGAACATAATTAAGAGTATAAAGTATTAGAACAGAATCAGGATATTACGTTCAAAGAGAGCGAAATCGAGATGGAGAGAGAATGAGGGAGAGGGAGAGGGAGAGAGGAGGAGAGAGACAGAGCAAAATACGAGATGGAGAGTGCGAGAGAGAGAGAGAGAGAGAGAGAGAGAGAGAGGGACTGAAGAAATAAACTGTATATGTTGATAGACTCACCTGAAGTTGCTGAACCATTTGACGAGCTGAGCGGTGTTGTTCTTGTTGAATTGAACATCAGGAAAGTAGACTTTGATGATGGCTGAGCTAGGGTAACGAACGTAGAAGAACATCAGCTTGGCTTTCCTCAGGTGCATCGGCGTCAGTGTATCAGTGTAGGGAGGAGTTAAGGTCTTATATACATGATGACAGCGACAACAACAACAACGATTATGCTGTTAATTATGAGGTTGATTGTGGTGGTGTTAGTGGTCAATGGTTGTTACAGATTTATGAAAAACTTGTCGAAATACAGTCGTGACAATTTGTGAACAAAGTCTTTAAGCAACATGTATGTCTCTTACATACCACCATGTATGCAGACTACTCAAAACATCGTGAGCAAAGGCGCTGATCTGTTCTCATCCTTCCAACCGTCATTTACAATAAAAAAAACTATTTTCCTTTTTTTATCATAAGGGGTTTGTAAATATTTGCTCTGCTTCTTCTCGAAAAGATATTGAAATAGTTGAAGTGTGAATCCATGACATCATTGAAGCACCGCCGTACGACCGCTTTTGTCATGAGCAAATAATCCTATCTAGCAACTCGATATTATTCGCCATGTTGAATATCACGTGATGAATTGTTATTCGGAACATCTCAAGTCCCATCGTTCAATGCATATCAGTTATTAAGCAATTTTCTTAATAGCTCGTTCTCGCCTTACAGGGCCGTTTAGATGGGTCTAATGAAACGAGATACTAATGAGCTCTCAGCACCGTCAAGGGGACCTTCGATAAGCTGCAACAAGAGTGTGAAACAACACTTATGTGCCAGAACAGCGGAAAATCGACCTATTCATAAAGCCTTCGAGTATTATTGTACAGGCTGTTGTTGCGGGAAATGTCTACATAATTAGGCTAAAGCAAGATTTCTTCAGAGACAAGATCGAGTTCACTAGTGTTTGCTAGAACTTTCAGATCACTTCCGGTAAGGAGGGAAACATTGTTTAACAACTATCGCCTGGAGGCACGCGTTAAAGAAATACAAATAATTAAGACGTCAAGAAACGCTCATAATTCAAAACCTCCTTTTCCCCATTTATATTAAATACGTTTGATTTAATCGTCTGCTACATGACCGCCGGAAGTAGGCCAAGATACTATTACAAGACAAGTGAACTGCGAAACCATAAAACAGAATAACTTAATTCCCATAACGAACTACTTGTAGCAGTCAAGAAAAAGAGAAATTAATGAAGACTATATCAGTATTTTGCGACCACGACAATTACCTAGGGACTATATTTTCTTAACGCAGGTATAACCGGATCGATTAGTCTCAAGAAAATAGTTCTCGCTTATTCATAGAAACATGTTTAGAAACATCAATAATCGGGGACGTTTTGCTTGACTTAGATGCATCAAGAGACCGTTAGCAATTGTACCTTTTTGTTTGTATTAACTGACCACGGTTCTATTGTAGGTTATGCATACAATTGACAACACTATTCTATGTACAGTTATACAGGGTAAGACCATTGTTTGACGCTATTCATTCCATTTACTATTTGCTTAATATATTGATGGTATTGTTTTGAAATAAAAAGCAATACACGACAAAAAGGTCAACCGCTCAAAAAGGATATGATTTGTTTTCCATGTGCATCAAAGCTGTCGGCATCGCTGAAGAAGTCGGACTTCATGAAGCTGTAGCCGCCGTCAGATGGTGAGTTAGATCTGGGTGTGTTTCTGTCATTGTCGGACGGAGAGTGACACATACCCTGGTCCTTGTAGAAACTCATCAGGTCAGAGCTATGCAGACTTGGGTTCGGTATGGCAACGCTGGTAGGTAAACACGTTGAGTTTAATGGACCGAACCCAGACGCCAGCGCTCTCTCGTGATGGTCAAATAGAGAACTCAGTGAACCACTGTCGTGCAACAACGCGCGAGCAGCACGGGGCGAGAGACGGGTGTCGGTGACTTTGGTTCGCTTCTTCTTCGGGGTATTGACGACTAGAGATAGCGGCTCGTTTTGTTCCGGGGGTACGATGGAGCACGGATACATTGAGGGTTGATGTAGCGATGTAGGGAGGTAGAAGGAGAGTGGATGGTACCCGAGAGGTCCATGGTGAGGAAACGGCGCTCTTGGGAGTTCTGGTATACCGCTGTTCATTTTTGGTACATCAAAAGCACTATGTCCCTGGAGTCTGAATACGTTATTATTACTACTTGTTTTGTTTGTTTTATCAGGAAGTTGAAGGATGGAATTTAATGAATGATCTGTTGGTTTCTTCTCTAGCTCATGCTTCACATCACCATTCCTAACACGCTCTTCCTTTTTAACACTTTCTTTCTCTTTCATTGAGTTCTTTTGCTTATTGCGCTTTGAGAAGAAACTTGATAGTTCTTTGTCTACTGTCACACTTACTGCTTCTTCTATTTTTGATTTTAAAGTTGCTATCAGTTCATTTAGTTCTTTCTCATTAAGTTCAGCCACTCCTTGCGACAAACCTTTATTAGCATTCATTGTCTCTCTAACATGTTCAGCAATGTTAAAATTGTCTTTGTCACTGGCAACCTTCTTCTCAAGATTACTTAGAGCAGGTCTGACGTTCACAGTTTGTTCCCTATGTAGTTCTTCAGCGTGTCTGGCTGAAAGATTGGCGAAATATGCCTGGTGAAATCTTTGAATGTTGTCCATACCATCGAACCCGTTCAGAGGTTTGGGAATGGTTTCTTCATACTGTCTGAAATAATTCTGCATGGCTGTAAGACGCTGTAACCCTAGTAACTCTTCATCCATGGAATGTACATCTGGTCTATGGTATTTTGAAGGTGGTTCATGTTGCTGAGGTAGGCTTTGTTTCCGTTTCTGTCTTCTTACTTCACTGTATCCATACATCTCCATATCTGCATAAGGGGCGGGGTTGTGCATGGCGGTCAGTAGATTCTCTACACGCGCTCGTTTCGCTTCTTTACTTTCTTCGCCATTATCTACATTGGACTGGCTCTCGTCTGCGTCAGATTTCCCGTCATCCATTTCAGTTTCATCTACCCGACTCTGATCGAGAAAACTAGATTCCTCATCACTTCCGGTTTCTGAGTCTCGATCTGAGCGTGACACGCGATCTCCGTTTAACTCGTTGCCAGGCAACAGGTTTTCGTGAGAATTTGACAATGCTTTCTGGGTATCCTGCATGCTGATGTTAATGTGTAATGAATCTTTTACTCGTCTGTCTGTGTTTTGTAGAATATCTCTGAGAATAAATGGAGAGTCTACTGAATTCTCTATAACCATTTTAAGTTCAACACACACTCGACCACAAATCTTTATTTAATTGTCTATAACGTCTGGAACTCAACGGGGAACCCGTTCCGATTCACTTTCTGCTGCTACCTGAAAAGAAACATTGCCATAATTAACTCTGAGCAACAATACAATCCTACACCATTTAAAGGTTGTGTTATAATAATTAATATGGTGGTCTGTTCGGAAAGGAGTTACCGCTAAAAGTTAAGTCAATATTGAAGGCCAAGAAACTAAATGTCAAATTACGATTGTGAAAGTCGGACATTCAATTAAGGAAGTGATGTGTGAGACTGAGTGTAAGTTTGTTTTGCATTGTTATGTCTACATGTGTTCAAATCTCCTGACATGGAATATGACCTAACGTTATCTATCTATCAACCACTAGTCTCATTTACAAATGTACAAGTTTTGCTTTACCATCTTGTTCTGTTATCTGATGACTTAAGAGAGAAATATAAAAATTAAACTTTCAATAAATCAGTAAATTATCGTTTGTCAGAGAGAAGGTTTTGATAAAAGTGGTAAACAATGAAAATAGGAAAAGATATGTTTGAAATGATATGGGTGTAAAAATAGTGCGAGGTCATTTTGCCACTTGTGAAATGTGTTTAGGGTATCTTAAACTGTATACAAGTGATGTAATATATATAGTTTTACGTATAATCGTTGGTTACTGCATCAGTATAGTTGACGTTAGTTTTGATGCGGCGTAAAACAGTATTGGACACTGTAGTAAATGTGCGTACATGATATGTTTTTTTCTCATTATGTAGTTTTTTTCTCATTATGTAACAGCCGTAAACACAGATGGGAAAACGTGTATAATTACCTTAACTACAAAAGAACCGAAGGATAATGACAAGAGTATCTTAAATTTAAAAGTGAAATGGCTTTTTTATCTTTGGTAATGTTAACAAAGCGACGTGTTCGAGTTGTGTAAGCAAGGTCAGTTCAACGTTTATAATACACAGGCGGCATTTATCTTGATGGTATCGCTAAATGTCAAGCAACTAGCATGTAACAACTATCAATACAACAGTACTTACTTACACCATGTATACACTATGTTACCAACGCAATCAATACAAGAACTAACAAACTACCAGTTTCCGAGTACTAGATCTACATGTAGTAGGTAATATGTCTCCAAAAAGAAATATTTTGTTTGTCTTTTGCAATTTCGTTTTGCTAAGAAATATCAATACAGTTTAGTTAATACAACTACTAAACTTTGTGTTGTTTACAAACGGTATGGATTTTAATTCAAACAACTAAAAGCCTATCGAAAACATGGTAAACAACGATCACAGAGTAGGCAGCAAATATTCAAAACACAAAACAAGAACTAATTAATAAGGTGGTCTGGTCATGGAGGTTGAATGAGTCTAAACAAA
>ENA-OREC01000771-OREC01000771.1-marine-metagenome-genome-assembly--contig:-NODE-771-length-14105-cov-11.060308_pt1 | contig 14105 bp, 6 predicted proteins | sample MGYA00248626_ERZ508543 | MGnify/ENA primary metagenome ERZ508543 (study PRJEB26211, sample SAMN05518279) | marine metagenome | isolation source: Puget Sound, Washington, USA | host: Bankia setacea... | reverse complement strand
AACATAGAAATCTACCATATGTACCTCAACATAGAAATCTACCATATGTATCTCAACATAGAAATCTACCATATGTATCTCAACATAGAAATCTACCATATGTTCCTCAACATAGAAATCTACCATACGTTCCTCAACATAGAAATATACCATATGTACCTCAACATAGAAATCAACCATATATACCGCAGCATAGAAATCAACCATATATACCGCAACATAGAAATCTACCATATGTTCATCAACATAGAAATCTACCATATGTTCCTCAACATAGAAATCTACCATATGTTCATCAACATAGAAACAATAATAACAAACTAGAAGAAAAATCATTCACCTATTTTCAGCTGACACGTTGTCGTTGGTGGTGTATAGTATAATATAGTAACTGTAAAAATCACTGTCATACTACCACTGCCGTATAGTATGATAACGAGTGAGACTTTTGACATATTCATATTTTGTTTAATAATAATAATAGAAACTTTAAAAGGCCACTGATTTAACAAGGTAGTCCTCTATAATGGCCTCAGACACAAGAAAACAATCTCAAATTTTAAGTGACAAACATTTTTTGATACTCTATAACATGTAACAAAATTGATTGTAAATCAAAATGAAACAGTTTTTAACACGTCTAGTATACACTGTTCTAGATCTATATCGATTCGAAAGTTTAAGAGCGATCAGCTTATGTTAAAACTTATTCTCGGTCATCACGTGTCACAAACTAGAACATTGGCAACAACAAAAATTGGGACGGTCTAATACACTGGCGAACGGTTCTGAATCGCGACACTGTGCGGCTCCGCTATTTAGCATAAATGTCGGAGTTAGAAGTGCGAAGCGTCATTTAAACCAATGTAAGCGATATAATTGTTTTATTAACTACACATCTTTCTTGTGCATATTATATTTTCTACAGTGCATAACAGTCGAGTGATATAAATAGTGGATGATATTTGTGGAGTTATCGAATAAGGGACACGGCTGCTGTGCGAGTGTAGAGTAGTATTGGAAACCGTTCTTAGAACTACCTAGATCTAGCTACTAGACACTATATATATACCACACAGTTCTAACTTCTATCATTAGTTTATGTATCGTACTTACATCGAAGTTCAGCGCAAAATGAGTGGAAAGTTGCAAATCGGTGTTATCATCTCTTCCACCAGGGAAAATCGTCTGGCGGACAGAGTTGTGAAATTTGTGACAAACGAGATTGAAAAGGAGCATAATGTGGTTATATTCGGTAAGTTTACTTTCCCATTTGTGTACTTTTATATCTATCTAGGTTTATATGCAGTATATGTCTAGTTCTTATCTCTTTGTTGTACTGACATAACATGTTGTTTATTATGGCACTATATCTCTACGTGCACTATACTTTACTTTGAGCTGATCAGTTTGTCTATAGTGGGATGCTTATCTTAAATAATTGAGTTAAGTTGTTTGAGGTCACGTACGATTCTATTACAGTGTACAGTACATATTACAGCGTTGGTTTTTGTAAGTGCTTAAGTGAAACGGTAAACATGCAGTCTGTCTGAGCAGATGATGTAAAGTAAAGGTTGGACTTTAGTGTAAAGACATGTTGAGTTCAAAAAGATGTCACCAATTGTTGATACACCAATGAAACATAAGCTGTTCATAAGCCCGAGCAAGTGAAAGGTAGAGATGTCACGATTACATCATCAGTTCTCACACACGTCTATAAAACCGTAGACTGCAGCCGACCCGTAAAGCTTTTATTGTCAGCGTGAACAAAATTTCCTTTTCTCACACACGAATAAAAGCCGGAAGATTACAACGCTCTGACACTTAGAATTCGGTAGTCGTCATTTCCGCAGATGAAATAATTACATATAAAACTTTCTATAGAATGGAGGGGCGAAACAGTCACTAAAGCCTAATGATGAGATACAAAGTACATCGTAAAGCAATGGATTTTACAGAAGTTCTCACATAGGTATACAATCGGTAGATCTAAGTCGAGTTTTCATTCATGTTAGGGTGGAAAGGCTAGCATTCCATACAAAACGTACAATATCACATTTACATGTATTACTGGTTGATATCTACATACACAATATAACGAAGTCCGACGGAACTTTGTAAAACATGTCATCATGGCTTTAGTCACATTTGGTATTACAATCATATACATCTAAACACTGTGTAGTAAAACAACTGCCATGTCGCCTGGTGTATTTACATCAGTGGATTAGAAGCCACATATTGAACTCAACGAATGATCCAGTAATCTGTAATCGAATGAAATATTAATCCATTTTGAGGTTAATCCAAAGTACGCTTTTAACAACCAGTGCTTAATCGCGTGGCTGTTGTAGATATTGAATACTCGGACCACTTTCACTAAGGATTTTAATAAGACAATCGGGGTCAAAAACGTGAACAAAATGCTTAGATTCCAAAAGCATGGGACATAGATATCATTCATTAAAAGTCATAACTCATAACTCAGTATGCCAATCAGACCGGTTGTAGATCAGGTACAAACTATAGTTTGCATATCGTGCTTTTGTTCATGTAACATTAAACAAGTATACACGTGTCCCTCAGTATGTCGATGTCATCCTCTTTTTTCCTCTCATCGAATACTTTTAAAACCAATGCACTTTAATCGAGACGATCTTTTCAACTGGTGTATCAGTACAATATATGTTATACCGAGAGGTGAATGCGGAAAGGCTCTAAATGGTATTGAATAGAACAGAACATAGAACAATTTCGCATTCACCCATCGATAATTCAACTTTTAAATCTAGTACGTGATGAAGTATCGCATGATTCAAACATTTCCGATGGAGTTGTACCGATATTTCACATGAAAGAAAGTAATCAGTCAACCGAAATTTGCATTCAATTTGTTTTCAGTAATAAGCACACACCACGTTACATTCCGGGGTTTTACAGAGCATGCTTTCACTTATGTGTATATAGATTGTGTGTGTTTGTTTAGTTTTGTTCTTCTTATTGTTCTCTTCGAACTCCTTCTCAAACATAGAATCACAGTATAACTCGCGGCTTGATATGTTTAAATGCATAATTTTAAAATACTGTATGCATGTATGTGTATTTCAACCTGTTCGGTCGTTTGGTTATTGGTTTTGACGATATTTAACGAGGGAGCTTATTTGACATTTAAGTCAATCTTCCATAATGCCTCCATCTATTTTAGTTCGATTGTGATATCACGCTCGAATCCGTTCCTGGAACCAACCAGTACTAAGCAATAAGGGTAAAGTTAAAGCTCTGCTGTTGGCGTTATGGTTAACGATTAAACGCTCTAAATTAATACTTGAAATAAGATATAGAGCAAATCTCGTTATCTTAAATTATTTTGACGTGAATTTGTTTGTGTTTTAAATATCTATTGACGAACTACAGCAATGTAAAATCCAGTACAGTACATGCCAGGCAATTACAGACAATGTCGACCTTAATGGTATCTTTATGTACATTTACTCAATAGAAAATAAACCCTCAGTTCTCTATTTTTGACGCAGGTAATTCTTAATTGTATCCTGTAAACCAGATCAACAATGTCAGGTATCAAATTCACAACCGGTACACATATTTGTCAATTCTTTGGATAAAACTTAAGACGGATTTAATTATATTGAAATCCAGCTGAGAATGTAACCTAAAACATGTAATTTAAGGGATATAAATGTACATGTGCATTTATTAGTTTGCTATATCATCCATGCTATTTTCTATTTAAATTATAATCAGATAACAATAGTGGCTGATAGCGTCCATTTTCATTCCGCGACATTTTAATTTTTCGGCACTTTTTCCTAATTGTAGTTGTAAAGAAATTGAGAGTTTTTTTTTTACGCCGCGACAGTTTTAAGCTCGAAAACTATAAGACTTGCGGTGGTTTAGGCTTACCATCGACTCATTATGGACCGAGTACTTAAATAATCGTGGAATAAAAATGGAACCATTGAGCCAGCAAAGATAACAGTCCAATATGAACTTTTCTGTTGCATATAGACATCACTAATTATGTGCATGTATGCTTTAAATAACTAATGGTTGACATGGAAGTTCATTGACATTTTATGATATTCAATTTCCACGACATGTACAGTACTAAAGCACATTCAGTGAAATACCTTAGAAAAAAGGAAAGACTACAGCTCCATATTCCATGCAGTGTGTAATTAATCATACTTCTTGTTGTCCTGTGTTTCAGACCCTTTGGAGATGGACCTGCCAGCCACCCAACAGTCCATCAACTTTATGTTCAACCCTAGCGTTATACCACAGAACATCAAGGTAGGTATTAGTATTACCTCTAGCTGAGTTCATGTCTTGAGTTCGACCTGTGTTATTATTATAGTGGTTGTAGTTGTTATTGCTTCTTCTGCTGGTGGTGGTACTGCTGCTTCGTAAGACGGTGACGACCATGGCCAACAAACACACCTTTACACCAGTCCCTACTAACAGCTTCGGCATGGTGCAGCTGATTCATACTCGTTGCATGTCTGGCAGGTGTCAATTTGAACACTATCAAAGGCTCCCGATTTTACTTAATCACTAAACTTTACCTTCATTGCGGAGTACTGGTTGGTTCCAGGTACAGATTCAAGCGTGATCTACATATTAAGCATTATAACATGTTTCCCAATCGAACTATTTAGTATAAACTAGGCTTCGTTAATGACTCTGTTGTCATTGTCATCACCATCAGCTGCTCCTTATCATACTTATAATCAGCAGCAGCAGCAACCCCACCGTCAATACTACCATCATCATCATTATCACCATCCCTATCAGCAACATCATCAGCATGACTGCATTTGTGTATTTCAGCAGATAAACGTTATAATTAGAAGCAGTGGTTCTCAAGATCATGCTAACTATTTTTTGTTATATTCTATTTTCAGGATCTCAATGAGAAGTTCAGTAAACTAGACGCCATAGTGATCGTATGTGCAGAGTATAACTGGAGCATTCCCCCAGCACTTAGTAACATGTTAGATAATATCCCACCTACCACGTTATGCTGGAAACCATGTGGATATGTATGCTACTCAATGGGTACGTATTAAAGACTCACCATTAAGGCTGCCCGCTGGTTCCCATTTTAAGTAATTAACATACATATATTATAAAACATTTTTATAATAAATGATTATTGTGAAGGAATCTGTTTTGAGTATGAAAGAAAAAACAACACAACTTTGGTTTTCCTACTTTCAAATTTCGGAGCAGTTCATCTCACTAAGTCAGCAATATGTTGTTGTACGCAAATATGCTACTTTTCTTTGATGTACATAAAATGATAAATGATGTACTGTCTTATTTGTTCCAGGTGGTATGGGTGGATCAAGGGCGGCCGTGCAGCTTCGAACCTTCACCGGCGGTTTAGGCATGGTCACAGTCCCCGTGCAGTGCTGCATTCCCCTCGCACACGAAGCCATAAGCGCCGAGGGCGTTCCTACAACCAAAGATGACAAAATGACTGCCCAGCTTAAATGTGTGTTACAACATGTATTCTGGGGAGCAATTGCTTTGAAGGGACATATCGCGAAAACACCAGCCCCTCATTGGATGCCATCGTAAAGAGGCGTGGAAAAAAGGGCGGTACTAAGACAAGCGAGCTCATTTATTGGTTGGATAATTAAGATATAGGTGTAACTGTTTGTGAAATAATACTATAAAACATGTGATTCGGTGAAGCGATCTGAAGTAGGGGATTGATGGTGAATTTAAGGACCCATGATTGTATTGAGGACAGGGACGTAGAGTAAACGATAAGGATCAGTTGGTTGACGGTTGGTCGAATGTTGAAAACAGAGGCGGGGCTACAGGACAATGGGTCAATTTGTTCTGCTAAAAATACGCGTTAAACGTGATATGGTACTTCTATACTCCGAAAGAAGTATTTAAACTATGTTTATACTGAAAGACCAACCACTGCACATGCCTGATTGGGTGTGTGTATTAGTATTAATAAACTTTTCCTTACAAACTGAAGACTACATTTGTTCTGTGAATACTGAGATTATGACTCCTCTACGTTGTGGTGTCTAATTCATAGGTGGATTAACACGACCTGATAGTTGAGGTGTAATCCCTATTGCCGTTCATTAAATCCTCTTCAACAAAAGCATGTTTTTGTGAGAATATCAATTGTTAATAAAATATATGTTCGTGAGTTGCTGTTGTTGTTGTTTTGTTTGTTGTTGTTTTGTTTGTTGTTGTTTTTGTTTGAGTTTCACTGAATAAAAAACTAGTATGGTTATGTGTTGTGTGGTGCTCTTTTTATGAAAGGGGGCATAACATAAACTTGGATGCCGAAAATCTCTTATTAAAGTGATTATGATTTAAATGAACAGAGTTATTGCTCTTAGCAGTTTTCCCAAGTATCTTTATGGTATTGAAAAGACTCGTGTATATTGTTTAAACATTAGAACGTCTAATTAGAATGTGTATATAGGTGGTCGTTAAGGACGAGTTAAGATACACTCAACAGTCAGGAGATGAACACAACACACGTGTCTTCACTTAAATAGTTTGCCCCTACTCGGATGGAGGATTAGCTCAAATAAGTTTGAGATCGACAAATATTCAATAACATAACGACCATTTTATCAGAAAATGGCATGTTAAAATGAGTTCATGTTTAAATAAAAAACAATGGAGGTATAGAAAGAAAGAACGAATGAACAGAAAGAAAGAAAGCGAGGACGAAAGAAAGAGCGAACGAAGAAAATAAGAAAACGATGAGAGAACGAACGTACAGAAATGAAATAGGAAAAACAGTAAGAATGAAAAAGGTTAATATAAACAGAAAGGAAACAAAACCAAGGTAAGAAACAAAATATCAGAAAGAAAGAACATGAGAGAATAAGAAAGTATAAAAAGAAAGAAAGAACGAATAACCGAACGAACTGTTGTCAACTATCACAATCAACTGTGTACTGAACACGTTGGGCAATGTACATTGTATTGATAAGGGAGTGAATCTCTGATCGACTTATCGACTATCTGAGTAGTGCTCTCCCTTTGTTTACACTAAGACACAGTCCAGTGAAGGTTACATTGACTGGACTATTCTTACAAGCCTTATATAGGTTAGTATTTTATTGTCAAATCATACCATTTATTCTTAAAGCTAACTTAGACCTTTGCAAGCTTGTAACTTTTTAATCATGTGACCAAGGTTTAATGAGGTTAACTTATCTCCTGGCATTGTCCAAATCGCCCACTGCTTAGCCATGTGTATTGTGAAACGTATCAGCTTGTATGCAAACATGAGTACAGTCAACTAAAGTTTAGACATGAGCTTTGTAGACTACTGGTACTTATAAATGTGTAACGCTGGTCTTTGTTTATTTGACAATGATACAACGCTGCTGCTGTCGGTGATGATGATGGTAATGACGACGAAAATGAAGATGCTGATGATGAATATGAAGATGTCGGATTACGATGATGGCGATGACGATGGCGACGACGATGACGATGATGGTGATGATGATGATATCAGCTAATATATTTTATTTTTAGTCCTCCAGCCAACTATAAAAGAAATGAGTGGATACGCGAGTCACGATGATGCATTTGACCCCAAGTACGGAGACCCGATTCCAGTTCCTATCGTCATGGCAACAAAAGAAACGTTAAAAGGATACGGCACCATAGTTACTGACTTCGACGCAACCAAAGTTGAGATAACACCATGGCCTGTAAAAGGTATAGATGCGTCAGTTGAATCGACACTAATAATAAAATGTTCTAACCAATGTATTGAGGACTCGCATTTGTACTTACCTCACAATACAAAAGTATATGAAAAATACAGACACAATTATTTAAGATTAAATTGTGTCCCAAATGTAGGTAGCGTGGATGGTGTAAATAGCCATACATGTAGGTAGCCATGTTGCTTTCAAACTGATTGCGGATAGGTTTATTGTTCCAGTTACGAGACAAAACACTAAGTTGGCCATGTTTAATCTACGACATGTTTTGTACATTAATTTGGTGTTACTGTTTTAAATAAGCATGACAGTAAGACGATGCTTTAATGATATACATGTAGTTGCAAAGAACTAACATTACGCTGAATGAAAGGACAGTTTAAATTCAAGAAGGCACACTTTTTCAATTTAATAAATTCTCATTATTGATTATTTTCCCACAGGTTCGCGTCCACTTTACCCTGGCACTGGTACCATGGGCGGTGAGTGCAGTGGCGACTTCCTTTACAAGTGGACCGGGGACCAGTGCACAGCTATAAATAAAGCAGTGGGTGGAGACTACGTCACGGGAAGGCTACCTAGAAACGTATCGCCTTGCAACCGGACGCACGTATTGGTTAGGGAGGCCAACTATCACCCAGACGGTGGTCAAGTGTTCTACCCGAAAAATAAGGACCCGTTTATTGCGGTGTTGGCACTTCCCACTGACGACATAAAACCGGAGAACTTCCAAGCGTTTTATTTTGATGGTAGTTTCGGGGTTCAAATACATGCTGACATATGGCACCAACCGGTTTATCCAATCAATGACGAGGCATCGTTTCTGGGAAAGCAAGGGGCGGTACACGCATGCGTAGTAGTTGACACCGCGGAGGAGTTCGGGAAATATTTGTTAGTACCGCTTACCAAACCATGAAGAACGAACTATTAAAGAAAATAGTTCAACCAAACAATCTACGGATTGGTTCCTAAAACAACAGCTATGTCATAGAAAACGTTTTCTTATTCTACATTTAGTGTCTTGTTTAAATGACATTACTATTGAAGTATCAATCTCGAAATAAGAGGTATGCGAATGTATCAATGCTATTTTTAAATAAACAACGTGTATGTTTATATGGTATGATCTTAATCAAACATATCCTCTAATTCTCTCTATATCTCTATATATACATCTGTATCGACCCTTAACTACACATGTCTATAATACTCGTACATAGTCAAGTGTAGAGAAGCAGTTTTCTTGTCCATCTAAATTATTGCCAGAAATATCAATATGGGTGTGTTTCTGTTATTTGTTCGACACATTTTCCATAAATATTAACTTGTTATCTCTGTGTATACCGCGTAGTGTAAAGGGAGGCAACTCTACATAGTACTGTAATGTGTGCTTGAGCAGTTGTCTTTCTTGTCAGTATTTCAAATATATACGTGTTGCATGTCGCATTGTAATACGGCAGGTAACGTCTTTTAAATAATTTGTAATCTCTAAACTACATTGTTTGTCAGAGTATTCATTGATAAAATGTACATGTTCATATAAATGCAATTTAGACTCAAGAATTGAATATTTTACCGATGGATATGATGGGTGGTAACCTCTTGCCATTGATAATCAAACACACATGTACAGTGTTAGTAACTGTTGTATCTCCTACTCACAACTCGTGTTTGTATCCCGTCGACAACACCAACAACAGCAACCATAACTCCGTTAATCCAGTACAATTGAAGCGAATAAAAGCTGGTTATACTTGAAATGGGCTTAACATCAAGGTTAACTACAAGTGTTATAAAGAACAAATTCACATTTCGAACTTGAAAAGCTGATCTGAAGCTCGAATCTTCTTACTTATGTCACTAACCACTATATACCATCTGATCCTCATAATTGTGGAACACGTTACCCGGTGTCTGACTGTCATTCGTGGGTTCGAATCCTATCAAAGGCTCCCGGTGTTTCCTTGGGCAAGAAAACGTTACTCTCATTGCATAGTACCGGTTGGTTTCAGGAACGAATTCGAGCGTGATTTCAAATTCGAACTACAATTAAGTGTGGGATTTATACAAGGTTGACTCAACTGCCAACTAAGCCCCATGGTAAAACATCGTCAAATGCTGGTCGGGGGACATTCAGGTGATGGCTGTTTAAATGATAAACGTTGGAAAGGATATGTTTGTTTCAACAAAGGAATACAGTACAAAATGATGACCCAGAAAAACAAAACATAACTTCAGAGAGTAAAACATTGGCGTTCCCCGTATCTACTTTTCATAAGAAGGCCCCACTTGTATTGAATTAATATTCAACATTTGTTCACGTCGGTGTCCTCTTTCAATGATATTAGACATACTGTGGAATTCAACCGTAAAAGGCGATCAGTATTCAACATTTTACTTGAATATACAAGACACAATATTAAGTCTTTATTTTGAAATAATCTCATTTAAAAGTCAAAGTTTATTTTAAACATGACTTTGTCTTTAACACAATAATGTAGTTGATATTTGTTCGTCATATTTGCTGGTATACAATAATATAGTTTAAGTCACAAATCCTGTTATCTTTCAGAAATATTAATAAATGTAAACATACGTATTGGAGATCAATCTATCCACTGTCGATCACTGTCAGATTGATATCTAAGTTGACAATAAGTTGATCAAACACACCAATAAAATGCTAACGGTAAATTAAAATATCGTTTTATGGCGGGCTAACAAAGCAGACGATAATGGTTCTATTAATAGCAACACGACAGGTAATCCCCCAAGGCGCCCCCTATGAAGTTAAGTGCATTGGATTTTCTTTGTGTATGTTTATAACATTCCTCTATAGTACACGATATGGGCTTTTGTACAACCATTCTGTACACAACTCCTTCCCGGCATTGCAAACAGGTGTTTAATAGGTCCCTTCGATTTCTGACTGGTACGCAAATTAGCTGGATTGCTTTTTTTGAGGGCCGATCCTTTTTGAATGTCGTAAACTTTACTCGTGAACAAGTTTGGTGGTTTGCGTTTTATACTATACCTCGTTTAACCAGACGAATACTTTTAACCGTTGTACGTTTTCGCTCATTCGCTGTTAACCGAGCTGGAAAGAAATACAACATACCTTTATCCACAACCTGACTCACCTGTGCGAAAAGCTATAGCTAAGGGTTGGTCGAAAACTGATTGTAGTTGGATTTATACTTGTAAAGTGATTGTTCTACTTATGACAGTGTTGGACTAAGGTTGTGTGTTTTCATTATGCTTTGGCTTGTGGATACGTTGATGTGTTGAACATTCAGTGAATGGAAAGCAGAAATAATGTAGAAAAGTGAATAAGACAAGTTGGTATGTGAAACACAAACCAACGATCAGCTTGTATTGAATGATCTTGAATTTGGATAGGGCTGTTTAGGCTTTTTGAAGTCTATTCATTGCCTGGATTTCTGGATTATTTTGTGTCTGTATCATTTGTTTACTATTGTGTTGATTAAACGAGTGTGTGTATCACGTTCATAGTGTGTGGTTGTGAGTTAAAGTGTTAGTTTTATACCAGTTTTCTGTGCGGTTGTGAATTTATTGTGTGAACCATCAAACCGATAAAACATGGAGGGGGTAACGTTGAAAGGGTGTATGTTTGTGTGCATTTGGGTGGTCTTTGAGCTTTGTCAGATTGTCGTCTGCTCTGAGTTCTTCGCAGACAATGGTTTACATCAGACGATTTTGGTCAACCATCAAAACAAACGGAAGAAGGCCGAGATGGAAAACGAGATCTTGACGTTGCTCGGGTTACACCAAAGGCCGAAAACGGTGAAACAAGGGTACGAAAGCTCTGCCCCAAAGTTCATGATATCTTTATACAACTCTTTAAAAACAGACGATGGTGACGTCATATCAGACGAAATCGAGTTTAACAGTAAAGTCAACCTGACGTTAGGAAAAGCCATGGAACATATTAACGGAACTGACGTCATAAGGAGCTTCATCAATCACGGTAAGCATCACCATGGAAACGAAACCACGTGGAACACGAACTATTTTAGTTTCGTTTGCTCACCAGAACACATACCTTTGTTTTTACCTGGTAACATAGTTCGAATGTTAACGTAACGTAATTAAACTAACGTGCATAATTTACGACCCCTTAGATCACGTTTTTACCAAACCCTTATACATGTGTACTAATTCCTTTAAATATGAGTTCAAAAAGTAACGATGTTTTAACATTCTCCTGAATTGCTATATAGTTTCTTCATGAATATAAAACAGTCTCAAACAGGTTTGTCCAACAACAACACCATCACTGTCGTTATCGTCGTCACTTCCATCATCATCGTCGTCGTACTCGTCGTCATCGTCAGCGTCTCCATTATATTAACACCACCATAATCTATGTTTGAATTTTGTTGACCATTCGAAACTTATTACCGTCCCTGGCTAGTACCAAATTCACACAAGAAGAACGTGTTTTTCCGTGTACATACTTTACATACTGAACCATCTACCGCTAGTCCTTACATGTGGTAAGTGAAATATGGTTGTGATCAAGTTGCTAACATAATTATTACATTAACAACATTTTCATCTCGCGTAATCTGTGAATTATAATTGACATCTTAATTGACTATATTTCACGACCAAACTGTCCACCTGTCCCTCTAACATCTATGACTACATGTTCACCATTATAAACGGTCGCATAATCGTTGTAAATGTTTAAACATTCAATTTCGTCAACATCATAGTCGTCATCAGCAGCGTAATCAATGGCGTCGTCACTTTCGTCAGTATTATCATCGCTATCATCGGCATCGTATTCGTCGTCGTCGTTGTCGTCGTCATAGTTTTGGTCATCATCATCGCCCCATTATCTGTAACACTACCATCATCGTTTGACGTCATCTCCTCCCCCGTTGTCAGCATCATCGTCACCAACATCGTCATAATGTCATTAGAAACAACAACGTAACCATAAACGTCATCTTCGTCAGTGTCATCATTAGCAGCCATGCCAAATAAAATCAGCAACTTCATTACTTTGGTCAACATACGAGTAGTTCATAGTTCACGGAGTATCATTGAATGTATAGGGCATGCATTTCAACTCAATCAGTGAATACTTCATCGCATGCGGACGAAAGCATGAATGTATTATAGTCTAGTATTTGAGAATTGAAGAGACATGTCTCGTGTTCACGTATATCTGGAATATGTGTCGCATGTGTTAGAACTTCTTACTCGTTATCGGTCAGTCGTGAGTACACACCCTATCAAAGTCTCCCGCTGTTTCGTTGAGCAAGAACATTTACCATCATACTGCTTAGTACTGGTTGGTTACAGGAACTAATTCGATCGTGATTTACATAAATAAAAGTGATTGTTTCACAATCAATATAAAATAGATTAGTATTAAAGTTTCATTTTCGTTCCCAATTAATTAATTTTCCTAAAAAAGATAATTTAAGAAACTAGCAAACATATATTATAATAAATATTTCGGACTGAACCAGTTAAATATTATTTTTGACGATTTCGGTATATGACTTCTAGGCTATAGGATTGAGTTCAGTTGTCTATATATTCCGTCCATCTTTAAGGTATTAGTATAATGTATCTTGCAATCGAAACGTTAACACACTTTATTTTTACACTGTAACTAAGCAAACCAACACACTAAACATCTCTTAACTTTAGAGAGTTATAACATGTAATTGATTTTGATGATTTGTGCCACTTCATAGAGAGAGAACAAAACTATCATCAAACGTCGAGGAAACGCCGATCAACTAAACAGCATGCGATCTTAGGGAACATAAATTACATCAATACGAGTAAAAGTTGACTTGTACTTTCAAACAGTTTCCCTATTCGTCCAATCGTGTGCTTCACTTTGACAGTCCTTACACCATTATTCACTCGTGACCTTTTCACCAATCAAAACCACTTTGAGTTCAACCTTTTGCATGGATGAATATCAAAGAAGAGCACAGACAGTTTGATACATACGTATTCTGGCCATGATGTTAGCAGTTTAAAGTCGTGAAGATGTGAACCGTACTTCTCTGTCTGCGTGACTCATTCACACATGTAGGAACCGTCCTAAGTATCTGTAAGATTTAGATGCACTCCGTATATGATTAGATCGAAAGACCTCCAGCCTAAACTACACGCCAATTCAACACTAGGACATGTGATTAAGAAGAACAATATTATAGTTTAGTTATTGAGGCGGTCGTATTATTTAGCTTATCTTACTATTTAGGTGGTCTTATCATTGACCTATTCTCACCATAGAGGTGGTCTTATCATTTACCTAGTCTCAACATAGAGGTGGTCTTATCATTGACCTAGTCTCACCATAGAGGT
>ENA-OREC01000770-OREC01000770.1-marine-metagenome-genome-assembly--contig:-NODE-770-length-14109-cov-12.993158_pt1 | contig 14109 bp, 7 predicted proteins | sample MGYA00248626_ERZ508543 | MGnify/ENA primary metagenome ERZ508543 (study PRJEB26211, sample SAMN05518279) | marine metagenome | isolation source: Puget Sound, Washington, USA | host: Bankia setacea... | reverse complement strand
CCTTGTTTAGCACTGAACATTCAAAGGGGAAAATACTGGCTCTTTCTCAAGAATTAAGATAGGAAAATAAATGTAATGGATACAATTAGGGATAGAAAATCCTTCGAAGTCGGAGGTCATTGGCCGTTGTGGCGGGGATGAAAAAAACGAATGACCACGCAGAAACGGCAAAAAGTCGAACTCTATTATTTTTTTTAAACAATCATTAAGGAATCCAAGTGGTAGAAAGTATTTTAAAAATATGTTTCCAAACCCTACTCTGGTACCATTTTTTCCTACTTTATGATGGGATATCTAGCGACTTTCTAACATTATATGTATAGCTCAACTAGTAGTTTCATAAGAAGATGGTATGGTTTTATTAGTGAGATGACCATTGCTTCAGATAAGACCCCTTGGTGATTAACATGCACTTATTATGACCTGACAACTATATAACAACAGCAACAACAACAACATTTATTGACGATAAGCATTTCATAAAAAAATATGCATCTAGTCTACACACTTTCATAATGCATAGTTGAGTACTCCCTGTTCCTTTGTAGTTGTTGCATGCAACAGGGCACCGCTCAATGGTATGGTCTTGCATGTGCAGCTCATGCAACTGCATCTGATGACCTGCGGGAGTTCCTGCGGAGCTGGTGGTAAGTCAGTTTGGACATGGAAAAGCATCACATCACTCTCTTTCAGTCTTGTGGCTGAAGGTCATATACGGTTCCCTTCCACTACTTCACCTGATAGTATACAGAGACATTGTGATAGTTTGTAGCCGAGGTAGGTGATAAGCTCTGTGTCTTCTCCCAGGCTTCCCATTGTACAAACGGACCAACGTATTCTTCCCTGCTGCCACAACATCTACTGTGGATACTGACGGTATGTAACACTGTAACTTGCCAAATGACGCCAGAAGCGACATTGAGTTTCTTGAAGGCGGCTCCTTTCTCAATGCCATAAAGGTGGGATTCGTTTCACACCCAATGATCTCATGCATGAAGAGGATGTGAGTGGACACACTTGAACCCAGCTTCTGTTGAGAACTTTGATGTTCCAGATATGCACTTCCTTCGTGCTCTTCTCAGGATGGAAGAAGAGGTCATGTGACTTGAGGTTAGTATGATAGATGAGGAGTATGGGCAGTTCTGTATAATCACCAATGAGCACAGTGGTTGTTGTGATGTCAGACTCTCCCTTAGCAACACGGAGATCAAGAAGATGTGGTTCTCATTCCGCAGCCTCGAGAGCCAGATGATGTGACTCTCCCTAAGTAACATTCATAGTTAGAATACAGAATGTATACATGTAGAATACACATCGCATTAGACACAATCGTGACATTGAGACGCCGCCAACAAGCTGTGCTAGTTTAACTGCGCTCCCTGTCATCATGTGCACAACAGTATTGGCTGCAAAGATACGCTACATAACTTTTGTAACTGTGATCAAGCCATCGAATGTCCTGATGACCCCTCCACTCCCCCCCCCCCCCCAATGAAGTTCATCTCAGTATGGAAGCCTCCAAGTCTCATGAACATGGTGTTTAAGTCGCTTCTTTCTGGCCCAGCACAAATGAGCATAGGGCCTTCCACACGATTGGTTTATCACAAGTAATGATGGGTGTGACATGATGGTGATGGACAAGCTCACTTACACACTTCAGTATGGAGAAGATGCGTGTGGCGTCACTGGAATTCGTGTTTATCATTGGAAGAAAGACAAAGGCTGATTTTCCTGGATTAATGTCGTGTGGTACAAACTGCTTCATCATAGACCATGCTCGCATTAGTTAGGCAAACATGACCTTCCATATGAGGTTCATGTCTTCTGTTGGATTTTGTGCTGCCATAGTTACACGCTTATGATATGTCAGTACGTCTGTTTCTTGACATTCTTTCTTGTGGAACAGGATTGGAACTCTACCAAAACTGGATATGCCAGGGTGGGTGACCTTTGCTCTGACGATAAGATTGGTTGATTTGATATGTCAGGTGCTACGGCAGCAATCATCACCATGCCATGGCAGATGGTCGTTGCCATTCAGGGTGCGAATGTTGTGGTCCAAACAGCTAGCCGCGTACTGGATGAACTCTACAGAGAAGCCATGAATTTCAGTGTTATATGACACAATATCATTTATCAAACCTTTTCAGCAACTCTTGGTCGGGTCGCCTGTATGCTTGTTTATCCGATGGAGAGGAAGTATTCAACATGTTTGGCCACAAGCAACCCTTTCAGTAGTACCCTAAACTCATTTTACACAGAATGAGGCTATAAGAATATGTATCCGAAAAGTATGACTATCCGAATTTACGGACGCAAAATACAATGTGTTGTTTGTCATCCCAGGTGGGCCAATCATTATGCGCTGTTGTACACTAGACTTAACCTTATATAATAGCACCACATGCAAGTCAAACGTCTAGGAGTTGTACAACTCGGATGTCCTCGGTCATGTTGGTGACGCCAAATGTACTCTTACACTGGACGGACTCACACGAGGAAGTTTTGATTGGGGATCAGAAGGGGTGACCCAGACGCACTCTGATTGGCCAATGTTAAGTAGCGTAAATGGCCGTATTGTTTTACTGCTCTTAATCATATAAACAGCTTGTTTTATTTGTGTGTTGGTATTTACTCACGTCAGCGTTATGTTATCTTAAGTGGGCATAACTATTCTTAATTGTTTTAATCTGGTAAACGATACTGGGTCAATGTGAGACCACCGTGGCTTGGTAAAGTTGTTAAAGGCACCTAGAGACATGTTATATGTTTTGTTCTATGCATGTACTAATACAATCGGAACTGCATTAGATGATTGTATACAACTGACCGTATGTGCGTAACAAACGTGTCCAACGAGTTCCGAATGTTACTAGCAATGTCACCCGGACAACAGTGATCATGCAGTCTACTTTTTAACTGTCGAATGCATCTCTATAGTCGCCATTGGCACTGCTTTTACGAATATTTATTAGTTTACAACAATAACTAGGCGATAAAACGTCAATTACAACTGATGCATGACTTCAAACACGTAACATCAACAACGAAAAATGCCCAAACATATCAATGTTATGGTTCGACATAATCGCCGCAATGGTTGTGCTCGATCTGTATTATGTCATGAAAGATTATTTATTCGGCGCATTCTTATTACAGCGAACAAAAGGTCATCCGTTCTAACAAGTTTATCTGCTTCATACCAACGTGTACGGAATCACCCGAGGAAGTCCCGATTGCTTACGCATGTCTTTGTTGTATTGATAATGTTCGTTTTCTTGTTCTAATGTATTTCATACTGTCATTTTCATTTAGATTCCCTTTTCTAATAATAAAATTAGCTTTTCTTTTGAACAGTAATGCATCCATTGCAATTGCACCTTATTTTCGTAAAAGGTTGTATGTGGAAAGTTGTATTATATTTCATAGTTTAAATATACTATTATGGATATATACACTGTAGAGCCGCTGAAAAGACAACACTCAGGACCGACAAATATATATATCTATAACCAAGGTCCTATTGCACTCAAACTTCCTGCGTGAGACCCACAAAAGGTCTTATCCCGCGGACATCAATTAACACAATGTGATATGAAAAGCGGAACTTAACTGTTTAAATGTTTCTTTGTATAATATATGTTTAATTAACTATTCCGTTATGTCACATTCTTCCCATTTTAAGGAAAGGATCGTTTCTAATAGTGTGACCTAAACGTGTTGCTTTGTCAAAACATTTATATAGCTTTGTCAAAACAGTTATAAGGGGCACAGTCACGAACTGGTATTTCCTTACGTATGTTACTGTATTACAGTGTCTACAATAGCATGAATTACATATCTAGGGTAACCTTGAAGAATCATGTTAATGTACAACGTTCAGTTATGGATTCATGAATAGTATGTACACCTACATCTGCTTTTGTTTGTATTGTGCAATGATGTAGAAGGCAAGTAGAATGTTTCAACTTCAACGAGCAGCGAACGACTCGTGGTGTTCGTGTCAAATCACTCGGTTGAATTAAAATCGGGTAAATGAAGAATTCCCGAAGACTTGATACGTTGTTCTAGAATTGAAAGTCGATTAAGAAGTTGTAGCGCTTTAAAAAAATGTATACAAGCAACATCTGTCTTGTTTCGGCGTTTATATTGTACCTTCGAAATCAGACCAACGACTGTTACATCGTAGGAAACCTTTCTACCTTATATCAATGTTTCATGCATGGTTGACATTACTATCATTTACGTAGGGAACTCTTCCTGACGTTCGGGCCCCGTATTCACAAAGCTTTTTTGAATCAGGATCAAGATCAGGCTCAAGTTAAAAATTCTTCTAATGAGGACTTTTTTAAAACCTACTATAATTATTGAACTATTGACTGTTGGTATTTGATAAAATATTTACTCCAAACAAGACTTTTCGGAATTCTAAGCTTTTTTATGAAAGAAAAAGAAAACTTTAGAGATGCGACCGTTATGAAAAGTTGAGCCCACTAAATAACAGGATCAGCTTTATTATATTTAATTGTCTCCAACATGTACTTTGATATTATTCATTTAGGTCTAAAACAACATTTACCATGTCAATGTATACACTTTTCTTGAATAGATAATGGGAAATAGTCCAGAAAGTATTCATTTTGAAACTTGAGCCTGATCTTCACCTGAAAAGCTTAGTGAACACGGGGCCGGGTGTTTTTATACCACTTTTGATTTGTCGAGTTTTTGCTCATCATGTACCGTTAAATACACGCGTTTCCATTGTGTAAGTGAAGTCTCGTTGCAATAGGATAACCCTTTAGATGTTCACCCCTTTGACTCGACATACATATCCCAGTACCTTAAACTTTAAGTGTTTTGGTAAGATACTACTTTGGTGGGGACAGTGCTTATGCTCATTAAGTAGAAACCAAATATCAAGTCTTGCTGACGATGCATCATTTGACTTAAATATCTGCCAAATGTTACAAATAATATACATTCACAAACACTGGTCTAACACGTTTTAACAACAGAGAAATTACTCGCAGTGCCTTTAACTTGGGGAGGCTATGTAAATTGTGATAAACACTCTTGTTTTGCTCTAATTATTCTATAAATATTCATGAACCTGTGTGTCTCTCTCAATGTTTCTGAACATGCGCCAAGATTCTTGTCAGACAGTGATATACCGAGCGAGATCGTATCTAACCCACCCCATTGATTGATTTCATTAACACAAGAGCGTATCGTGCACTCAGTTCTAGAAGAGTATTGCGTACGAAGGATAGACTGTAAAGATATTCGGGTGGATTCTGAGATTATTATTTCCTAGTGTACCGAGATAACAGGGAGAGTTCAAGGTAAGCACATGTTTTATTGCTACCACCGGTATATTTCTGTTTTATTTCTTATTAATACTGCGCTTCACTCTTCTTTGTATATTTTTTTTATATCGTATCCAAGCTTTTTATATTCTTTCAGCTTCATTAGGTTTTATGTAATCATTGTTTCAATGTGCAACGTGCATGTGCCTCTATATTCCCATCACAACTGTACCTACATGTTGTGTTATTAAGCCAACAGACAAGTGTTAGAAATAGCCATTATGAACATTTTGGATAGTTATCTGTGTGAACGACTCAAATTGTTTGTTCAGTTTTTGTTAGTTGTGTATACTTTAGAGGAATAAGCTTTCGCGTACATGTGTAACTGGTGACATATCACAGTATTTGCTCAAGACTTTGCGTTGGACTTGGGTAGCAGAGAACAAATACATATCTTTATTACCAGCTGATTCATATTCCAACTACCTTCACGAAACTAATATACTTGCACTGATCAATGTTTGATTTATGAATGTTTATAAACCACTTGTAACCGGCAAAATTGAGATTGGCGGCGACGATGACCAAGCCAAACATACAAACACTTGTTATGTTGATTCAACTCGATAATATTTGCGTGTTAAGTTCTTCAATGATAGTTTTTTTATTATAGTATTGAACTGGTTTTATGAAAGGTTGTATAGAATGACAACTAATGGACTAACCCATATGCTGAGAAGCCTGACAGGATCTCCTAACGTCAATGTAAACGTTTTCAATAACTTCTTTTTTTCTCTGTAAAAAATGTATGCGTAAACGGTCAAAGGAAAGCAATAGATACACTTTTATAGTCAGTAAACTGTTAACATGTCTGTGTTCTGTATATAGAACGTGGTGTTTAATGTTATTATAAGTGTACAAACAATCTTCCAAGCCATTTTCATAACATATCGGCTAGTTTTAAGAGCATGTACACCGTATAAAGTCAACACTTTATTTGAAGATAAGTTTGTGCTTATGTGCATGCTTATGTATTGTTTTGTATGCTTTCACTATTTGCGTCTTTACATTTACTATTTAAAAAAGCTTGACAATTTCTAAGAATGGTTTCTCTCATAGCTTTATCGTCTGCAGTGTCATTCCACGACAGAAACACTTTTATATTGGTTTTAGAATTGTTACTTCTCGGACACTTTGTTTATGCAAGTATTCACGCCACATTATTCCATTAAACAAAACCCGCACAACGTAATGTGCTACCTCGAATCTGATCATCATAAAAAAGAATGATATAGCCTTCACATTGGCCTTTATATGTGACGAAACATTAAAGTCGATCGGTGGAGGTCGTGGTGTGATATCTTGTTATAACAATTGTGTTGTTGTTTGTTTGATTTTTACGCTTTAGTATTACAGTTGTAACTATATTATATCTCCGCTGTCCTTTTCTAGCTGATATTAAGCCTTAGCTTTTGTTTCTTTGGCTTATTTGCTAAGTTGCTTGTCCTTGGTTTTCAGGCATGTCGTCGTCCAGCACGTTACTTATCTGTTTGTTGCTTACCTATGCTCTACTGTCATGTACCACTCAAGGCGCCCAAGGTGGTCTATGTCGGGTAGGAGGCGGGGGTCGATGCACGGAAACTTACCGGGGTAGATTTTGTTCTACTCGAAGAAATGGAACATGTCGACGCTTCGGCCGCCTCTGTAGATGCATGCCAAAGAGATCATTTGCTTTAGCGATGGAAGCTGAAGCAACAACGGAGGCTCCTACAGAATGAATCTATTGACATAGTCATCTGACATAGTGTGTAATAAAGGAGCACACTGACACTGTATATAGTTATCTTGAAATATATGTTTGTAATTACATGTAGCACATACACTACGATATTGTGTTGCAACCACTAATATACCTTTTTGCCTGTTTATTTGTTGGAGGCATACTCTTCTTATATATAATGGGCGGTGTAAAAAAACACTCACACTTTATATATATAAACATCTGAACACATTTGTTTATATTTAGCTATAGAATATTATGTTTTATGCATTCTTAACAGTATTTTTTTAAGCCAAGAATCAGACGCACTTACAATGTTTCAGTTAAATGTCATACATGTGCGCGTATCAAATCTCCTAACACTCTGACTATTGTAGAACATTGGTATTTATCTTAATTGGCTCATTAACGATACAAAACTGTAATCAAGTCTCCGATTGTTAAAGTATCATATGACCTCGGTTGTCTTCTTCCAGACCATGGATACAAAACTTATGGTGTGTTTGGCAATAATGGCTGTCGTTGCACTGCATGTATCAAACGTAGACGGGTATCGGTTATGTTTTGGTACACGATCAACCTGTAGAGATAACCCGTACTTGGTGGCCCGTCGTAGGGGTTGCTCTGACCAGTATTCAGACAGAGAATGTCGGCCGTATGGGTTCAATTCTTGCCGGTGTCTACCTAGTCTTGGGTCAGTGTTTGCGCAGGAAGGAGATGTAGAAGCTACTGAGGCGGCAAATGAAGAAGAGAATGAAGACTAGAAAATCATAGAACCTGACATGAGAACTAATATTTCTACCAAAGTTTGACGGGTTTGTGTTTGAGTGAATAAAGTGTTGTGTTGCCAGAACGTGTCAAAGGTCTAGTCAGTGGTGCTTTTCGAGAATACAATTTGACAACACCATCATTGACAAAAAAGCCTCACCAAGTGTTTCGAAGCAGATACAGTGTTCTGTTATGTCAAATATATATGGGTTTGTTCGATTGATATTTGGCTAGTTATTTGGTAGCATTATGATTTAACACAGGTACATTGTGCATCCTATAAGAAGTTTCATTTTGGATCTGAAATTATTTATTTATAGTGCAACTTACAACATTTATAACCATTACGTTTTCTTCACAATCAAGAGAACTGTTATCATTTATCCGTTTCCATTTATAATATCCACATTCTTAGGGCTTTAATGTTGTGTTATTATATGGGACATTATTGTTTTCATCAATTTAAGATGCTTGAAATGTTTTTGTTCACTTCCATTGAGTAGAGCAATAACTGCCCAGACTATACCTATATTTCCAATGTTTGTCTTCTTCTTTTTCAAAACGTTGTTCGTAGAAAACATCAATCTTAATTTGAAGGTCCATTTATAAAACTATTGTAATTTTTCATGTACAGTGTATGTTTTTTGTTTTCGTTTGCAAAATAAATTTCTAAAACGTGATTTGTGTTTATCTATTTACGATACAAACTCACGGTATATCAATGCTTTTCACTTATTTTCAGTTCTGTTTTTTAAAAAACTGTATTGAATCAGTGTATTGTATCACCAATGTGTGAGAGTGCCCCTTCTAACATATGCTTGTCAGAATTGATGATGATGGTGGTGAAGAGAGGCAGGACAAAACTATATATCGATGTCCAAATGAAAGGTCGTAAGTGATATAGTTAAAATAATGACCTTGTACATGAGAGATGTCGATATATGTATACAGTGTATTAAATCTTCGGGGGACGTACACTTAAGCTTGATCTGAATTCAGAATGAAATAACAAAACATGAACTATTGGTGCGGGGACACTGACTAGTTACACTCCAAGTGCAGTTACGGATAAACCATGTCAACAACCTTAGAATATGACAGATCTGCAACACGTATATGCACACAATTATGAATCGGTAACTCTTGTTCCTAATTAAAACTTCAAATACTACACCAACTGATACTTGGCAATAGCACATATAACACACACCCCATCTGAACAAACATTCAACAAAAAGAAAACTACATCTCTGAGGCATAACAATACATGAGTAGAAAGCAATGACAATTATTGCTTCTCGGTACTTCTGAACAATTACAAAAAAACCAAACGCATCCGATGAGTTCCCACAGGAGTATATGGGTTAAGTGCGTTTATTCGATGATCATTTTTTTGTTGGCAAGGTTTGTAATCCCTAAGTTGTACAAGGCACGCGAAGGGACCGTTTTTTTCTGTGCACCAGTTTTGTGTCAGAGTATATAGGTCTCAATAATGGGATAATTGGAGACACGACACCACTGGTTGTGGTTAATTATATTCACTGTGGACACAAGTGTTTCCATCGCATTCTAGTACATCGTGACACTGGAGTTGTTCGCCTGAGACGGACTGACCGACATCAAGCATCACTACAAAAGTGTTTAAATGTATATATAACTCTGTTTAACACTACTTGTGGTTCTGGTAAATTTAAGTGCGGTTGGTAATATTGTCAAGCACCATGGTTTTTCTCTTACAATATATCTCAACAACGAGTATAAGTCGGTAAAGCGTAGTCACACCAAGTAAAGAAGCTACAGATTATTGCCAAGAAATGACATGTACGAGTTTGGAAGTAACGGATACCTTATAGTCCATCGAATGTGTTGTACGTACAGTCCTTTCTTAAAGTTCTTGTACCGAATTAGTTAGTTTTTTTTTATTTGCTTATCTATTTGCTTGTTAATCCACTAATAACGCTTGGAAACAGATATTTCTCTTTTGGAATACTGTATATGTCGTAGTTCTGGTTTGGTTTGCAAAGACAGATTGTTAAACGTTAATGCAGGTGATTGAAAGAGTTTTCACGTGTCACAGGTACCATGTCCTTACCGATATTCCACCAGGGGATGCTTCATAGTGTGAGTCAGCTCGTGAGAATAATGTTTAAAGGAGAGTCCAAACGTTTTCCTTGAGGATGCTGTTACAATCCTAATCCTAATTCAAGTTAATTGATTGGTTAAACATGCTGTACTAATACAATATAAATACATGTACATGTGTAGTGCATAACGTTCTGTATAAACATTGAATTTAACAAAAGAAAATATGCGATACTTTTCTTACATGGGATATTTTGTTCACATACGATATTTTGTTTACATTCGATACTTTGTTTATTTGCGATACTTTGTTTATATGCGATACTTTGCTTGCATACGATACTTTGTTTATATACGATATTTTGTTTACATTTGATACTTTGATTATATGCGATACTTTGTTTATATTCGATACTTTGCTTGCATACGATACGCAAAAAACAGTCAACCTCTAAAATACATGTAGTCACAAATCAGACAACCGGCTAGCATCAAACACTTACATACGGCAAACACCTGGGTACCGTTTTACTAAAGGACTTACGCAAAACTGAAACGTACGCACAAATTTGAAGCTTGAATAAAATCGGGAAAAAACTCAATTAAATCCAACAGAACGTTAGATTTCAAGCCTCGTTCCTATGCTATTGAACTATGTATTTTACTGTTTTGACATGATCATTGATTTGAAATGTATTAGGTTAGGAAATAATTGCGTAACTTTACATTTTGCGTAAGTGCTATAGTAAAACGATACCCAGAACGTAAACAGTGTTGCTTAAAGACATTATACGATGAGACACGTTGTTTTCAACAAGTGCATCATACTGCATACATGCACTAGAGGCTCTTGGTATGCTAGTATTAAGTATGTATACAGGAGATCGTTGAATATGCAGCATTGTGGTTAAACTGTTTCAAACCACGCTGGTAGAGTATGATGGGAAGAATGGATCAAACGGGCGTGGTTGGTCGAGTCTTAAGGAGTCTGGCAATATGATCGAGTGCTGTTAATCTTGGTATATCCACTGTATGTTGAGGTTGTCTAACTTTGATACAACGGAATTATTAATTATAAATCAGGTAAGCGAAAGTTATTTACAAGTTATACAGGTGTCATTAACGTTGTATGTTTGTGCGTACATTTGAAAACATGTTACGAAGAAAATATTTAAAAAACACGAGAACATGTCAGTCCAAATTAAGTACTAGGTTTTGGTTTTCACGTATAAGGTGTGTGACTTTTAATGGCGGTGATTTGAGAAAGGAAGATACGAGAAGGGTAACCAGATATATGATGTAAGAGCAGACTTGAGGGACATCTGCATTTGGAACTCGAGACAGGTTGCTTTGGGAAACATCATGTACCTGTGTTAACAGTGTAAAGTGGAAACATCATACGGATGTCTTGATATTAAGATAAATGTTAAAATATTGACGGACGGACATCATCATAACTAAAGTCTGAGTGGATTATGCAAACTGGCCAACAATATATACTTGAACTAGTGTGTGCATAAATTAAATATCGTGTTTTATGTCAACCGATTGATCTCTTTTACCATGACAGTGTTAGTGTGATTAAACTGTTTTTTCGTCAACGACATTGTGTTTATCTTTCAGAAAAATGAAACCAGTACACATACCAGTGTTGTTTGTAGTGGTTGCTCTTTTACTGCTAACTCCAGAAATATCTGCAAAACGATTGTGCATAGGACGTGGTGCGAAGTGTCGTGATACCCGTATAATGATGAAAAAGGGTAAAGGGTGTACGCAACAGTTTCCTGACAGGTCTTGTCGTCCGTTTGGATTTAAACGAAGGTGTAGGTGCCTACCGAAGTTGGACTTTGTCTTGGCGCTGGAAGGTCCTCGTTGGAGTCGCTTCTATACTAGTTAGATGTGTATTACACGCTCCTTAACAAAGGGACCTGTACTAACCATTGTGCTTGGCGTACCTATGATATGATGGAGTTGCTGGATGACTGATTGGAAGAGAATGGATTACATGTTAACCGATTCATTAGCAACGTTTACAGAACAGTCACACTAGTTGTGATGCTAGACTTGCAGATGTGTGGCACTAGAAACACAGTGTGCTCGTTTGTTAACTTATTGTGTGTGTCTCTAGTAAAATAAAAGTATGGCTTTAGGTTAATAAATGCCTTGCCTATTGTATCAACATCGTGTTGTGTTTAACCGACATCGCTATTTAAACGAACTGTTGCATACAATGCACTTGATCAAATGGAGCATGCATTTTGTACATATTTAAATATAGGAAATATGATAAATACCGTTTTAACTTGTTCCGTGTCATTTATAGATTTCGATTTCAAATAATTGACATTTAAAACATCTGTCAAGGAATAAATTACCTATATTATCACACTCAGCAGGTATCCTTTACAGATGTATATGCGTTCATGTTCGGGTAGCAAAACCAACGACGCTATGAACGACTGAAGATCTAAAAATAACCAAGGACCGATTAGAAGCAAACCAATATAACGACATGGCAGTAGTTAAAGGAAATTGCAAAGGGTGGGATAGTACGTGATTGGATATCTAAAAGGGCAGTTACTTTTAAAACAAAATTATAAAACAGACATTTGATAGATAAATGAATAATATAAATTGATAAGGTCACACGAGCGCAAAATGTAGGTGATGTAGAAATCAGAGACTTGGGTAGTTACCCTTTATTACTGAAATAATGTAATACGTGTTCCAGATAGTTAATTAGACACTGTTCCAATTAATAGTACGCATTTATTCCAATACAAACTCACACACATATTTGACAAACAGGTAACCTCCAGGACGAATGTTGCGAGTTTTTTTACCGTAGGAATAGCCCAAATCTAACTACAGAGTGCGCATGCTAATAGTAACAGAACCTATACGTAAGATCGGATAATGTGAATGCAGCTGTTTGGATTGCGTCACTTCACACCAAACTAGTCGGTGCAGCGTATCTTATGCACTTACAGCTTACATCAACTTTACGACTATGCTTTGCGAATAGTTGCGGTTAGTTTGACGAGAATCGCAGACTGTGGTAACAATTCATGGTAAACAGGGTGTTATACCCCAAGTCATAGACAATCCTAGTTCGCTAAGCCAATGGGGCCAGTATGCATTCAATGTCTCGAGAGGACAAAACATGCGCAATACACAAACGTTACCCTGTGTTATGTTAATGTTTCATTCATGTTAACTTATTTGAAACCCGTTTTGGTTGAAATTCTACTCCGTTTATTTGCGAATCAAGGACTATTGTAGGATGTGGTGTGCCTACTGGGAGGAGCTTCGTTTATGACATCATAGAGCCCAAACAGTGTGGGTGTTATGTCGGTGATTGGTATGATGCAATATTGCGCAACAAATTGCTAACTCGGAGAAAAAGAAATTGGCTGAGAGAGTAACTTTGTCTGAACCATGTACGGAATCATCCGAGGCAGTTCCAATAGGAAACAATGGGAAAATACTTTTTGTGTGAATTAATATATCCTCCATTGCACAGGCAGTTTGTGGAAGTTATGAATTGATCAAACATGTCTCAATTAACGTTTCGTCATACCAGTTATCTACAGTGCTAAACATTTTATATGCAAGAATAATACTGATTACTTAATCGGGCTAACATTTCATCTTCTGCCCAAACGTTGATGCCATCCTCCTCCATATTTAAATGTGCACCTGTTTTTTTTTATTTAACGTTCATAGAAATATAGTAACTGGACCATTGGATGTTTTGATAGATATGACGCTTTTACAAAGCCTGTTTAAATTAATATAAGATCACTCACAGAATACAAGGTTACAATAGGTTTAGTGTCTAACCAATTTATTCGCCAAATCAGGCACCGTATTTTTTTGAAAATTTGAATTTCGATTTCATGAAGGCAGCCAATATACCGGTGTATGGAAATATTGCGGTGTATATAAAATATTGCGCTGTCTATCTAAAACAGATTATACACTAAGATGCTTAGAATACATTTGTTCAGTATCTTCACCAATAAGACGTCACGGGCTCTTGGTGCGCTTGCGCCTTTAGGCCTCTTAATAGTGAAGACACTGACACAAGTACTCCTTACGTACACATGACACAAGTACTCATTACGTACACATGACACAAGTACTCCTTACGTACACATGACACAAGTACTC
>ENA-OREC01000769-OREC01000769.1-marine-metagenome-genome-assembly--contig:-NODE-769-length-14109-cov-14.557725_pt1 | contig 14109 bp, 7 predicted proteins | sample MGYA00248626_ERZ508543 | MGnify/ENA primary metagenome ERZ508543 (study PRJEB26211, sample SAMN05518279) | marine metagenome | isolation source: Puget Sound, Washington, USA | host: Bankia setacea... | reverse complement strand
TTAACTTTGTACCACATTGAAACAAGTATTAACTTTGTACCACATTGAAACAAGTGTTAACTTTGTACCACATTGAAACAAGTATTAACTTTGTACCACATTGAAACAAGGGTTAACTTTGTACCACATTGAAACCAGTATTAACGTTGTACCACATTGAAACCAGTATTAACGTTGTACCACATTGAAACAAGTGTTAACTTTGTGGCAATCTGTCCATTTGTAGCAGTCATTCGTTAGCAGAATATTGTAAACAAAACAAAAATAGTAGCAGAACTTGTCAACTGTTACAGTTAGAACAGTCTGTTCAAAATAGTGGCAACATTGAAACCAGGGTTATTTTGAAGCTGATTCCTATTTTTGTATCTGTTTGTTCTATAGCAGAATATTGTCACAGGCCATCAATCATTACAAGAAGTATTTTGCTGTGAACTGATAAACCAAAGTTTAGTGGCAATTATAGAACTTCTATGTATAATGTAGTCCCAGAAAGTACATTGAATTATGGTTATGGCAACTCTGATGTTTACTTGTAGATGTTTTCGAGGACTTTTTGTCACCAGTGATTGCTGCCCAGACTTTGTTCTATTCGTGTGCTTCCAAGAGGAAGGAGGTATTACAGAAGTCTATGGGCTTTTGTATGCAGCTTCTTACACAGCCCAACACTACACCCAGACAGAAAGATGGAGCCCTACATATGATTGGTGCAGTAGCTGAAGTCTTACTCAAGGTATACTTTGGACTTATCACTTTATCTAGGTTTTCATTGGTGGAGGAGTATGTAAACAATGAAAAAAAATGTTAAGTACTTTCTTTAGGGGAAGAACACTTTTGGTTTACCTAGATTTATTGGTGGGGCAGTTTGTCAATAATGAAATAGTTATCAGTGCATATGAAATTGTTTTACACTTCTGTGAGGTTGGGTGGGGGAGTGTTTATAGAAGTATACCTTCTGCTTCATTATTCAATAATACTTACAACCCTTAACTATATAGAGGATATTTGTTCAGTTCAATGGAAGATCGAATTTTATTTCACAAGTGGTCAAAAGAAATATTTATTTTATGCTTTCAATTGTTTCATCAATGTAATTCTTTGAAGATTGAGCTAAATTGTTTGACTTGTTGATTACAGAGAAAGATCTACAAGGACCAGGCAGAGATGATGCTGGTGTCCCATGTGTACCCAGAGTTTACCAGTGAACACGGTTTCCTCAGATCTAGGGTAAGTTTCTAACATTAAAGTACCAACCAATAAATGTAACTTTATTGTGAATATGTCATTTTGTTTGGTTCAATAAATGAAAGAGGTTAATATTTCAGAAAGTAAAATCACATTTTAATTGATGCTAATGAAAAAAGTATCGCTTAAATCAAAGTTTGTCCACTTGCGAGATGAATGAAATGTTTTTTGTTATGTGTGGCTAGGCAGCTATTATTTGAAAATCACTCCTAAAGTCTTATGTATCATTATCCATTCACAAATCAATTATTACTTGTTTTGATCATTGTATTCAAATGCATCAAAACACCATTATGCCTTAAAAGATAAATTTTGTTTTTGATATCAATTTTTACTGTCTGGCTTGATGTTAATTATGAACATGCTTTTACCTTTAAGTTAATTTCCGATAATGTGTATGATTACAGGCATGTTGGGTGATGAGGGTATTCAGTGAGATGAAGTTCAAACAGGAGACCAATCTCTACCAGGCCTTAGAACAGACCAAGAACTGTATGTGTACTGATAAACAGTTACCTGTTAAGGTAGAGGCTGCTATAGCCCTACAGATGCTTATATCAGATCAAGATAAAGGTAAGGATACCAGAATTACCAAACATTTACTCTGTGTAGCAACTGGGACTGTATGGTCAATTTGTGATGGCGTTTTACAAGTATATGTGTACTAATTGAGGAGTATATGTGTACTAATTGAGGAGTATAGGTGTACTAATTGAGGAGTACATGTGTACTAATTGAGGAGTATATGTGTACTAATTGAGGAGTATATGTGTACTAATTGATGTTAACGTATTTAGTTCATGCTTGAAAAGGAGGTGATTTGGTGATTCTCAAAGGTTATAACTTGGAAGCTTGGGTCAAGTGAACATTGTTCTTATTGTCTTTTACAATGTTCTAACCATTTGAGGACGTATTTGTAATGCTTTTAATTTAAGTGTAGATGTTTAAGTTAAATGATCATGTTTTGTGTTTCTATTGCAGCTAAAGTATACATGAAACCCCATGTAAAGACTGTGATATTGGAGTTGTTGAACATAATCCGTGAAACAGAGAACGATGATCTGACTGGCACAATGCAACGTCTAGTCTGTCACTATGTTGAAGAGGTGATGCCCATTGCTGTAGAAATGATGTCACATCTCGTAAGTAAACACTTAATGTTGCTCATCAGCATAAGTTATTTAAATAGACTAATTTCCAAGGGATGAAACCAAAGGTGTCTATGTGCTATTCAATAAAGAAGCAAATAGAACACTTTCCAATTCACTCCTTGTTTTGATCACATGATTTTGCCAAATGGGGTATGTTATATCTGTTTATACTTTTCATGTACTTTAACCACCATTAGACTAGGAAAGTGAGCTACACGAGGATTGAATCATCCCATCTCTCGATTATGTTTGTCTACACTTTCCACAAGTTTAACACTTGACAAATCAAGAGTGTAAGCAAAGGGCTCTTAAGTGCTATTGAATAGAGAAGCAAATAAATTTAGGGCACGGAAAATATCGGAATTGCCTCTTGTCAAGTTAAAAACACGAAAAATGTGTTAAGTTTAAATATTTCCACTTTGCCTGTACCAAAATAATTGTCCACTGGAACACTTTCGTGTTCACCAATTGAAACGTAAACCTAGTTAAAAGCAAGAACAGAATATTAATGTTTGGTGTCGTATTTTGTGGTTATGTTTCATATTGCTATGTTTCAGGCAAGCACGTTCTCACAAGTGTTAGAGACAGATGCTGCAGGCACAGAGGAGAAAGCTATTACTGCCCTCGGCATTCTCAACACCATGGAAACTATACTTACTGTGATGGAAGAACAGAAAGAGGTAAGTCAAGCTCCTCTACACAATTAACTTACTTCAGTCATCTTTGCTTTCAAATCTTACTAATAGGATAGATACAGAAAAGATACCTCAATGATGCAAAATAAGTTGTCTTCTGTAAGATATAAATGTATTAAATTGATTTTACCTCTTTGTTGCTGATGTTGTTTGGCCAAATATTCATAAAGTAAGTCACCATTGATCTTTTACAAATCAGGTTCTGTTCTTACTTCTACGTTATCTAACAAAAATGATTGTCTCATGTTCATGAACAATTATATAAAAAAATATACTTCATTGACTTTTTGAAAATGGTTCAAATTCCACAAGTATTCATGGTGAAAGAGTGAGATATTTGTTTTTATTTTGTGTAATGTACAGATACTGCTGCAGCTTGAAGGCCAAATTCTTATTGTAATTGGTATCCCATTAGAGAGACAATTGACTGGTTGGTAACTGACAATGGTAGTTTTCAATGACCCACTCTATACATCACTTGAATATTGGTGCTAACAAGTGAAATATGCTGGTTTTGAAGTTAACCGATTTTTGTCTGGAAATAGAAGCTATTAAATATTCAAGTGATAAAGATGTCTTTGAAAAGCTGAGTCCATTGGCACATAATTCTTTCACAGTTGCATGAGTTTCAACATGTTTAACACATTCATTAAGTTTATCTAGTTTTTATTTAACAGAAGCTTTGCAGATTACCTGTCACTAACAAGTGTTACATAGTTAAATTTTAAATTTGCCAAAACAGTATGACCGTAATTTTTTAAAATTGACTACCAATCTGCAAAGAATCCATTATTCTGTTCAAAAGTTGTACCCCTCTTTGTCATATCTATTTAATAGCAAAATGTGGATGCTTAAATATGTATGACAAGGTGCTTACTTTTAGATACAAGGTAACGAATGACACGTTTTGACAAGAATGTTTAGTCTTTAACGCTGCCATTCATACCTTGACTGTTACAGTTCATGTTGTTTATAACTCCAGTTTTCTTACACTGTTTTTTGTTGACAGATTATGTTGCAACTGGAAGGCATTGTGCTCAATGTGGTTGGAGTTATACTACAACAGAACATCATTGGTCTGTACATACACTTCACTGTACATCTACTCTTTGCAACTAATTTATAGTTTAATTTGCAAGAAAAAAATGAGTTTCCTAACAGTAACTAAAATTGTACAGATTAATGCACATTGGCTTTAACTGCCTGAAAACAGCCCATTGTAAACCCACTGCTAACATGGTCATCTGTTCGTTTGGACCTTTGCTATGAACAGCAGCTGGGGTACATAACAACCCTGACTGGTAATACACTTAAGAGTTTTATACTTACTAGCGTTTACGTTAATGGGATGACTCAACTCACAAACTGTTCATATGCTTATTGTACACAGAGTTCTAGTTCCTTTTCAATCAGGAAACAGCTGTGTCAGTGTTTCAATGTCATTATTTTTCACATAATTAATTTGCGCTTAATTTTCTGTATGTATACATTCTTTTAACGTGTTGAACTGTCAACTGCTGAAAATGTAGATGTAGGCTCAAGAAATTTGCTGATTTTAACAGACCTGTGTTTAGATTGAAAACAGAAAACAAAAACTGTGGTTGGAGATTACTATATTGTATTGATTATTTCAAATTTGAAAGTGATAAGAGTCAGAATTGTGATTATTTTATCTTAGTTTTGCAAGTAATTTCAAAGGAAATGTTGTAATATATTTTGAAATAATTATTTTTAATAGCATTAAGAAGATATAGATTATTAGGAGAACATATTGCAATGTTTGTTGTGTACGTCTATGACTGATTTTCTCATGTATACTGAATGTTGTGTTTACAGATTTCTATGAGGAAGTATTGTCACTGATATACAGTCTAACCAGTTCTCACGTCACTGTACACATGTGGCAAGTGTTTGGTATGCTGTATGAGATGTTTCAGAAAGATGGAGCCGACTACTTCCAAGGTTTGTCTTTAGTTACAACTAGCTCCATATAACTAACTCACTAATCTTGGTTTCATCGGAAATTAACTGTACAAGTTGTCAGTCGTTGCTCAAGTCCTAAACCCATGAATGGTAAAGATGTCAACAATTTCACAATAGGCAAAGAATTGAGAGAGAACTAATTTGAACCATTAATGTTGCAATTCTTTCGCATCTAACTCCATGATTAAGGGCCAAATAGAATACAGTTCAACAAAACAAAAAGTACTTATTTGAAGTAATATAAGAATTGTTATGTAGATATTCACTCTCTTGTTTGTGTTTTAGTAGCTATCCAACAAGTACAATGTTGTTTGTATGGGTTTTTTCAGATATGATGCCAGCCTTGCATAACTATATTACTGTGGACACACCAACATTCCTGTCCAACCCCAAGCATCTAGAAGCTATCTACAATATGTGTAAACAGGTAACCTGGTGATAATTTGAACTTTTGTTGCAGACAAGTTAGTTTGGCTTGTTTAAGTATACAGTCTTAACTTAACCCCTTTTAACCCAAGTTGGCAACTGTATAATACTCCTTTAACCATACACTAATTCATGATTCTATAAGTCTCTACATGGCACTAAATAGAACTATCTGGTAAAGTACCTATACTGGCTACAGTTTGATAGAGAAGAAGGCCTATGTTCTACTTTAAACCTAAATATTATTGTGTATTCAGGTGCTGTCAGCAGATGTAGGAGAAGATGCAGAGTGTCATGCAGCTAAACTACTAGAGGTTATCTTACTACAATGTTCCGGACAAGTAGACTCTGTAAGTCACCAATAATCTTATTCTCAAACATTCAATCACACTATCTAACTATCAACAGTCAACAATTCAATTTTGATAAAACAAATTCTATAAAATGCAACTTCTAAGGACGTTACAACAATTTCAGATTTTAACTTCACAGATGACTCCGACTGATGGTGCATTGGGACAGTAGCCTGCAAATTTGTTTGACCCTGTGCAAAGTTTTAACCTTTCTGAATTATAACTATTTTGTCACTGTGTCAGCCAATCATATTTGTTTGTTTCTTATTTCAGATAGTACGGCCGTTTGTAGAATTAGTGCTTGAAAGACTGACTAGATCAGTGGTTACATCAGAATTACGGACTATGTGTTTACAAGTGGTTATAGCAGCTTTATATTACAACACACCATTGTTGCTAGAGACATTGAAATCTGTTGATATAGCTAATGTCCAGGGCTCTGTGATGCAACAGTTCTTGAAACAGTGGATACATGATGTAGACTGTTTTCTAGGGTAAGTTTGACAGCTTTATAAATGACTTAAATCTAAAAAGACATGAGGTATTGTAACCTGTACTTTATTACAATACGCCGGAATAACTGGACATGACCGGATTTCCAATGAAAATTAATAGGTTATCATCTTAAGCTTGGTTAAGGTTTATGTTTAACTACTGTTTATGTTTAACTACTGTTTATGTTTAACTACTGTTTATGTTTAACTACTATTATTTCAAAGTACATCAACATATTGCTATACAACTTGGCACAGTTCATAGGATTTTCCGCTGTACATGTTCTTATATTTCCATTTCAGGTTGCATGATAGGAAGATCAGTGTATTAGGTTTATGTAATTTATTAAGTATGATAGAAGCTAGTCGACCTGCTGAGGTGACACAGGTAGGATCACAGATACTCCCTGCATCTCTTGTACTCTTCCAAGGACTCAAGAGAGCCTACGAAAGTAAGTACAGAGAGCAGATACGTTAACTGTTTAACTTAAACTTTACACATTTCTGGCTGAATAAAACTCTTAAATACTTAAAAAGGGCATTACTGATAAAAGTTTAGTGGAGACCGGATTTTTTCTATAAATGACAGTCTCATGTAAAACATGGCAGTCCTTATGCCATGGCTCTGTCCAGTAAAAAGATCAGAAATTTCACGATTTTACAAGAATTTTTAAAAAATCATCCAGTAAGAGTTGCCATCTCTGCAATTATTTTAATTATTTCAATCTAGTGCATGATTGCCATTCTTTATTTACAGCTCGTGCAGAGAATGAGAACTCTGACAGTGAGGATGAAGAGGACGATGATGATGCTGACTACGACAATGAAGCTCTTGCCAGTGATGAAGATGAGATTGATGAGGAGGGACAACAGTATATTGAAAAATTAGAAAAATCAGTAAGTCTTTGCCAAAATTGGATTTTGACTGCTTTGAGCTGATGTGAGTGACCAAAATGTTCAAAGAATTAATAATTTATATTGTGTTATCACTCTTTCGTATAATCATACTATTTGGTGATAATACAATTCAAGTCTGTGAATAAATTTCACAGATTTATTCTGTCTAAAGGGCTTTAGAAATTAACCAATGCACCTCAACAACCATCCCTTGATAAGTGTTTGTATAATATTAAGTCCTGGCAAAAAATCAAAGTGGTTTTGTGGGTCTTTTAGGTCCACTTACCTGGTCTAATATGGCCGCTTTTAAAGTCTTGATATAATTCATGAGAACTTTGGGACTTTCTGATTGCAACTTGTCTGGCATTCAAGGGGAAAATATATGCAATCTCACATTTGCTTTTGAGAATTGCATAAGAACATGGCTTAGATCTGTTAGTCTGATAGTTTAACAAACACATGGCTTAGATCTGATAGTTGAACAAGCACATGGCTTAGATCTGTTAGTCTGATAGTTTAACAAGCACATGGCTTAGATCTGATAGGTGAACAAGCACATTGCTTAGATCTGTTAGTCTGATAGGTGAACAAGCACATGGCTTAGATCTGATAGTAGCACATGGCTTAGATCTGTTAGTCCGATAGTTGAACAAGCACATGGCTTAGATCTGTTCGTCCGATAGGTGAACATGCACATGGCTTAGATCTGTTAGTCCGATAGTTGAACAAGCACATGGCTTAGATCTGTTAGTCTGATAGTTGAACACGCACATGGCTTAGATCTGTTAGTCTGATAGTAGCACATGGCTTAGATCTGTTAGTCTGATAATTGAACAAGCACATTGCTTAGATCTGTTAGTCTGATAGGTGAACAAGAACATGGCTTAGATATGTTAGTCTGATAGGTGAACAAGCACATGGCTTAGATCTGTTAGTCTGATAGTAGCACATGGCTTAGATCTGTTAGTCCGATAGTTGAACAAGCACATGGCTTAGATCTGTTAGTCTGATAGTCGAACTTTGTTTTATTTTAGATCAACAATGATGACGACAGTAGTGATGATGACTCCTTGGATAATGATGAAGCAGAAGAAACTGCACTAGAGAGTTTTCAAACACCACTGGATGAAGATAACTGTCTTATTGACGAATACATCATCTTCAAAACAATACTACAGAGTGAGTAGAGACATTTACTCATAGTTCAGAGTTTGGGGGGATTATAAACATGCTATGAATTGGAATGGCTAATGTAGAAGTTGTGGGGATATTTGGGAGCACCAAATCCACTAGGGAGTTTGCATCCAAAGAATATGAATAACTTGCACCAATTGCTGATCATTGCCTGCATCAAAACTGAAAACTTTTGTCTAAATGAATCTGAATTTTTGATCATGCTATAATGTTAGAAGAGTTAATGGATCAAGAATGTATTTAACCAGTCTTCAACAACTAAGCATCTCAATTGCAAGAGACAAATGACAAAACACAGTGTAAATGTTCAGTTGATCCTGATTCCCTCCTGTAGTTTATTGTGGCCATCATTACCTTTATTAAAATATGTGTATACCTTTTGCAGACCTGCAGGCGGCTGATCCAGCTTGGTATACCATTATTACAAGTGAACTGACTCCAGATCAGACTAAACAACTAGATGATGTTTTCAAATTGGCAGATCAAAGAAAAGCTGCTGCAGGTATGTGATTGATTTGTGTAGAAAGGCTTCTTTTAGCATGGTGAGATTTTGGCACATGTTTTGTGTAAGTAGTGAGATTATGAAAAAACATATAACATTGACTGGTTTTAATAAAACATTTGTTGTTGTTTTTTGCTTTTTTGAAATTTCCAATATTTTTACTGGGCTATCTAGACTCATCATATGCCAGTTTGATAATATTATTGGACAGCGCATATAGGCGGCATCCAGAGAAGTGTCAACTCTAAGTCAAACAGTTTTCATTGGATCCTTATTACCATTGAATATACCACAAATTTGAAGGGTGTATTTGGTGTTTGTCTTAACTCTTGATTTGCATTTTCTTTCTCCAATGATGATCTAGGATTGTATTTTTTCTATTGCATCTATTTCAGAATCTAAGAAGATAGAAGAGAGCGGAGGCTACAACTTTGCAAACCAGACAGTTCCCAGTACCTTCAACTTTGGCTAATATACACCTTCATCTCAATTATAGCTCTCTCGTTTAATCACAACCCACATTGTCTATGGGGTTCATTTGTGGCTGAATGATTACTCACCACAGTATGATCATATCAATGACTATCCAAGTGTTACTGTTTGCATGCGCATGTCATTGAGCTGTGTAAGGGAAGGCAAGGAAGGACCGTATAGAGAGGATAGACAAATACGTCGGAGGGGCGAATCTTTCTACTCTTAAATATGTTAAATAAAAAAACTGGAAAGAAGATACACCACTGCCTGTAGCATTTCTACGTGGGGAGTGATAGTGCCAGAATTCCAATATTATGTTTTGATTCATATTGGACTGTTGTGGGTGTATCTTAGTATTTGGTTGGTGGGTATTCCTATCTATTTGTCTGGTAACCTTTAAGTTCCGCTCAAATTTTAGGTTAGAATAAACTCTTTACTATTTAAATTCAACTTAACACTATTTTTACATGTCGGTATAAAAAGCTGATTTTACCCATTACAAAGCTATTAAGATCCTAAGTAAGAGCTTTTTTTTAAGTGTAAGTTTTAGTAACATGGTAGCCTGATAATTAGCTTGAACAAGGCCAACCGTGTTAGCTCTAGATGCACCTGCTTCAATTCAAACTACTGAACAATACTTTTTGAAGTCCTTATATTTGCATGATATTTATCAACCAAGAGTGCTAGCCATTAGTCACATATTACTTCTACCTACTCCACCCATGCGTAACTGAGATCTGGACTGGTAGTTGGTTTAATAGCTTCTACACCCATTTCCAGGAAAACCCAATGTATTGTTGCTCTTTTTCTCTGTTGACAATCTTCAGTACCTGCCAAGTCGTATAGTATAGTCTTATGTGACAGTTAAATCATTTGGACTGATATCTTTTGTATTTATGAGAACTACCATCTACACCTGAAATACACTTGTTGATACATGAAGTTTTTGGTTTTGAAAGTTGTTTTGGTGTGTAAATATTGTTCAAGCCTGAAACCCACAGTGTCGGCATAACATTGATGAGTGCATTAATGTTTAGTTTGAATTTGGATTAAAGAAGCATAACTCTTGGACAACTCTCGCATACTGAAATAAATGACTCTTTGTCAAGGGTATTGTGCAATAAATACAAATATTATAAATGGAAAAAAACTGCTTTGAAAATATTTTGTTCTTCTGCATATCTGCAACATATACTTGCAAATATATTTGTGCCTTGAAAAATTTGAACCTGTTACCGGAATCTTGAAAGATGAAAAAAAACTGGTTGTAGCACTAAGCTATGGTGTAAACATGTGTATAAACCTATATATACAAAACAATGTTGACAAGTGTAGATATACCAGTAGAATTGAATGTGATACATGTTTATCCTTCATTGTATTAATGCAAAACGTAGACTTACATTCATCTGCCATCCTTGTTTTTTTGTCATACTGTCTTCATATTCACAAAGATGTAAAAGAGAAAATACTTTGTTCAACAAGACCTGTTTACTCCATACAGACTGTCCATAGTTTCAAATCTGAACACTTCCTATGGAACAAAGGCCTTCTTTTGGTATTACTGATCATGGAACAATCTCCTGTAGTTTGCAAAATCGAAATATGCACTAGCCAATTTGTATATGCTTGTTAAAATATTTTTGGCTAGATTTTTTTTTTTTTAATACGAAATGCTGGTATACGTGATAAACTAACAAGAGTTGCACAAGCATTGAATTTGTACCATTTTAAATAGGCATATATAGAAATTGGGGCTAGTGCTTGAACGGCTTCTACATAAAGTTATATGCTTATGTAGTTTGATGGTTTTGTCCGTGTATTTTCAAACTGTTTCTGTCAGTATATGGTGATTTTTCGACATCTACTTCTAAGAGTCAGGGGTAACAAGCTCTAAGCATCAGACTTGGGTCAAAGTGCAAGATCAGTGCTATACTAAAAGCAGTGCATATCATCTACTGACAAAACAAGATTGCAATGGTTAAATTGGGGTAAACAGGTCTAGTACATTTGAATGTTTCGAAAATGAATTAGCTACTCTTTGTAGTTTGTGTGACTGGACGTATGTATTGTGCCATCTGCATTTATTCAGTTTGCAAAACGTTACTGGCTCACTGATTTACCATTATTGTAAGAAAACAACTTTTGAGTATCCTAGTTTGAAGCTTGAGTGACTAGATTCAACAGACTGTGTCATTAGTTTACTATGTACAGCCCTTCATTGGGGTTTGTTAAGTAAATGGTGATAGATTGTTCAACATTCATCCATAATCACTCACCTGTACATGATTTTTGTATTTATATTTTATGTTTTCGTTTTGCAAATGATGAGACAACAATACATGTAATAGTTGTGACTATTTTAGTGTTAATGTACATCCTTTACTACTTGTATGTATAGAAGTTGTCAATGCAATTTTCTGTAACCCTCCAGTTGGATATGACAACTGTTTGGTTTTAGCAATTTAGAATAATGAAAAATGTTTCTCAAAGCGTGTAGACTAGCTGGACATAGTATTTCTAATGAAGTAAAACAAATCCTCTTCCATCTGGTGACTTACAGTAATTCCTCAGTTCAAAGAGTAAAAGGTGAGAATACATGCGCTACATTTGCTGTTTGCTTCAAGAAATTAGCTGCAAGAAAATGTCAGTTGTATTGAGAATGAAAGTCAGCTATGAAATACTTGTGTGCTTTATGTATCTGTGTTTTTTTTACTTGTTCCCAAAATTCATGTGGTACATTATTTAAATTGACTGAGGTTTGCTTGAGATTGTGTTTGTAGTCTTCCCCTTAAATATCATATGCTAAACTTGAAGTGTAGGCTTTGGTTTTAATTTATAGAAGTTACTTTCCGCTTTATACCATTCCAGATTTTGTTCATTCTTCACCAGTGTTGTGGGACTATAGGAGTGCAGCCTTTAGAAAAATAGAATGCCTCTATGATAGGCTCTTCTAGTTTTATGCACCAAGATAACATACTGTATGGTTAGGAAATAACATCTATGGGGTCTAGCTTATTTAATTTCACAGTAGATTTAAGCTTTTCAGGTTGTGAAAGCGAATTTCAGATGTGATTTCAGCCTTTTATAACTCATTGGTATCATTTGAACACCTGAAGTGAACATCTGTATTGCTACTTTTTATTTATAGAGTAAATCTGTATTTTTCAACTGATTCATATTTTCTAATTAAATACTTCATTATTTCATGAATTGTCAAGAAAGTTGAGATGTTTGAACTTGCTGTAGACTAGTTTATACAGGAGTGAGTAGTTGACTACAAGTTACTGTACATAACATGGTGTTTCAATAGTTTAAATATATAGTTTTGAGAACATTAAACAAATAGAATGAAGAAACTGGAACTGTTATGACTGTGGATTAAAAACTGACTACAACTGTGTAGAGCTTTTGTACGAGCACATAGCACTGTTTCCTAGCAGGATGATTAATTAATGGCGTCTTATAGTCAAACTTACTCCTTTAAATTGTCTGTGATGATATTATTTGTTGAAAATAATGTAAATTACCCTGTAAAAATATTTTTGAAGCCCATTAATTAGTCATTCTGATTGTATGTCGAATCCACTTGTTAACAATTAATTTGCAAAATATAAGTGCTATTTTCAAACTTTATGACTTGTTGTTTTATTCCTACCCCAGGTCCCATATGCATTTGTTCTTTCCCTCTTTCCAAGTTACACAAGGATTAGTGCACCAAGTTGGAAATGTACTGAAAAACAGTTCAGAATTTACACTGGTAAAGGAAAATCTACATCCTTGCAAAATTACGGACATTGACTGTATCCTAGTTCTGGCGTTCACGTCGGGAGCTGGAGGTCAAAAGTCCTGTCTGTGGCTTATGGTAAAAGAATGGTTCTGATTGCAATCCTACCTGTGCCCAATTTCATAATCATTTAATCTAGCTTAAGTTTAATCCAAAATTATACATATTTCAGCCAAATTTATCAGGAATGTTAAAAAGCAGAATTAAGTGTTATCTATTACCCTACATAAACATGAATTATATTTGTTAGAACAACACAGAAAATCATTTAAATTTGGTTGGTATTTATTAGGATTAACACAGGGGTAAATCCTTGATTATGAAATTGGGCCCAGGTGTCTAGTATATAGGATAAGATGGGGGACAAAGGAGGCTGGACCTTTCAATAGGGGTGACACTAATCATTTGCAAATGAACAAACAAGTATGCACTATTGAATATATATGCACACACATTTAAAACTGGAAGAATAAAAGAAAATTACTCACTAACTGCATAATGCTTGCATCAATAGATGCCACACTGACTGGAGTACAACTAAAACTGTTATTGGATGGAATAACCCTGAACTCAGCATTGTGTTTGCAGAGACAATTGGAGACTTCAAAACAGTGCTCCATCATCCAGATTTACCTTCTATCAACCGCTGCGCATATTCCAAAAGATCCTGCAGTGTATTGAATCAGTACATATGTTAAGTTACCAATATTGGCATATTCCAGCTTCGGCAAAGATACTTCGACAATCCCTCTGTCTTAAGCAGGTGCAACTTGTGTATATCAACTTATTAAGATTGACAGAAATATACCAGTTACATAGGACATGACCCATACCTGAGTTAGACTTCATTCCTATAGTTTAGGTCACAGCCATTTTTTCCGAAATACTTTATAAACAATTGCAGCCAACTT
>ENA-OREC01000768-OREC01000768.1-marine-metagenome-genome-assembly--contig:-NODE-768-length-14120-cov-7.598234_pt1 | contig 14120 bp, 7 predicted proteins | sample MGYA00248626_ERZ508543 | MGnify/ENA primary metagenome ERZ508543 (study PRJEB26211, sample SAMN05518279) | marine metagenome | isolation source: Puget Sound, Washington, USA | host: Bankia setacea | place... | reverse complement strand
GCGCCAGGCTGGGCCTTCATTCAGAAATTGCTCAACTTCCGCGTAGGCCGTTTTGTCGTAATCCATTAGCTCTTCGTGGGGTTCTGGGGACATTCCGTCCTGAAGTGACACTTATCGCTACAGCCCTTGTTTCATAAGGTCTCTAGAGTCACCTCAATTTTCATTTTGCACGATGGATTGCATAATTTCATCCAAATCGAGCAGGTTTTGTTCAAAGCTAAAGCTGTAGGGGGTTCTAGCCACTTTTGTATAAATTATCCCATGAAACATTCCCGTGGAACATTTTTAATGGTCCATTAGGATACATAACAAAATACTGCCCAGATCACTCCTAACGCCCTGATATCGTTGAGATAACAGCCCTTTGAAAGGCTTTCGCCCAATCCAGTAAAAAGTTGTAGCATGGGAGCGTTGTATGGGTAGGTTTTTATTTCTCAGAGATACCTAACTGTACTCTGATAGCACATTTCAAACATATTAGGAGCTAAGTTTGACCGGTATCCTCAGCACTTGGCGAAACAAGCGCGCGGAAATTCTGGAAGCCTGCGAATTGCTGGATTTAGATTCCGTTGCTGAACTGGCTTACATCCATTTTCAAGGTGGCGAAATAAGTAATGAACAGCAAGCACTGTTATTTGCTAAGAACAATCAAATCTTGTTCGTCGAGCATGAGGGAAACCGCGTTTATCCAGAGATTCAAGTCGATCAAGCCAGCGGAAGGATATATTCTGAAATCCCTGCAGTTATCAACCAGGCTGTTTCTCAAGGTTATTCACATTGGAACATTTTGCAGTGGTTACTCAGCTTCCAACGGATACTGGAGGTACCGGTAGCTGTATGCGCTCCTGATGCAAATTCCATTGAAGGGCTCCTAGTTCATTTAGAAGCTCACCCGGATGACAAGCCTCCGATCTCGTACAGACCAATTGATTTGTTAAAAGCCGGTGAAATTGAGATATTTCAAAAGCTATTAAGCCAGTGGTTGCGCTGAAAGCTCAACAAGCAGCAAAAAAAGCGTTAAGTTTAGGCGCCAAAACCTGTCAAAAAGCCATATTAAGGTAAAATCTAAGTTTATTAAGATGGGTATCTTACAAAATTTGACCTCTTCGCCTAATAAGTGCGTCTAACTGATTGAAACGTAAAGATTAATTCTTTTTCGGTTGGTACATATATTGGGGTAGAGGTGATCAAAAAACCACCTCACCCTGCGCAGGTGCTCATCATTTGATCTTTATGTTTTTCATCTGTCTGATAGTTGCCTTAAAAGACCTCAGGTGCCTGTGGTCGAAATCGTATACACCGTGCATGTTTATGTGACGCCACGCAATCACAGAGCCTTCTGAGATCGAGTCGAGAACGCCATCTACCTCATCCTCGTTGTCTAAGCTGATGATGTAGTCAGATAGGTAAAGGTAGTTCCAGAGGATAACGACGTTTTTGAGTAAAGTTTTGCAGAGCATAACTCGGTGAATATCTTATTCTCCGCCAATATTCAGCTGTCCTTTGCGACCAAAGAATAGCGCACCCGAAAACTTTTGGCCCAATTCTACTCGGTTTAGTTGTTTCTGAATTGAGCGGCGCAAGGTCTCATCTGCGAGGTATCGTGCGATAAAATGTGATTTAAGGAGTTGGCCCATCTCCTTCATTGCACGATAGAGGTCGCTAGCTCGATTACTTGCGGCGAGCCGCCGAAAAATGAGCGACGCAGATTGCTTCCCGCTTTTTATTGTTGCCATTAGACGCAACATATCATCCCAGTTGTTCAAGATTAATTTTTTATTAACCGCTTGCTTAGGCCCAATGGTGTAACCAGAATTTTTGACCAGCGTCCTATTGTCAAATGAGAAAAGCGCGCTAGACGGAAGATGCGTTATCCTTGGTGCAAACGATATATCTAAAAAATATAAACCTGCAAACATGGCATTGGTGTAACCATGTTCATCTGTAGAATGCATCCGCTTGGATAGAATGTCACTATCTATTTCGTCACTGCGCTCGCCGAATAAAGACGGATTGGTTTTCGCCATCCCGTCCATCATGTAGGCCGCTTCTCTATCTGAACTCGTTAATACGTTAACGTGAAAAAATGACTGTTTAGTATCTACAAAGCTATTCACAGTCACTCCCTGCTCTTTGCCATAGTACTTATAGGAATAGTTTGCTAACAGGGAGTCGACAGCCACGATAACTTTTTTACCATCGCTACTGCTGTGTAACAAATCATTATGATCGTTGAAAATAGTTGGAAGAGGAAGCTCTTGTATAAACTTAACAATATCTTCGTTGGCTTTCTCGATGTTTTTAATGTCGAACCAGAGTTTTTCAGTGTCGCTTAGTTTCTTGTATGAAATATTTTTGCAGGACCTTTCCATCTCTGTATGCCCAATATTTGTTCCTAGACTCATAAGAACTGCATAGAGTAGTTTTGAATCTTTGGTTTTTTTGGTATGTTTTGATTGGTAATGCCGAAATCGTTCACTAAAGCCTGTATAGCGATCTATTTCGCTGAGGATTTCGTAAAGCGTTCTGGAATTCCCATCGTTGATCAGTTTAGGTATATATTGGGATGCGCTATAGTCTGCCTCATCACGCTTTGTCCGCCAATTGCCATCTTCGTTTATGACAATAAATGGATTATATTCCAATCCTCTATTGAGGGCGTTATACGCATTGCTTAATTTTTCGCCGATGCTCTCTAGCACAGCCTTACCATTTGAAAAATGGGTGAGGTTGGTTGCAAAAAGAATGTCGCCTTTTTATTCATTCCATTCTTTGTCAGGAATCAAAAAATATGAATCAGGAACAAAGCGGTAAGAGTAATTTAGTGTCAACGTTCTGTCCCTCAAAGATTGGTCAATCTGAGACAGTAGTAGTACCTTGAACTTTGATATGTCCGGCAATTTGTCTTCTCGCTGAAAAGCAATAAGCTGCTTATTTTTTAAAAAATTGAGCGAGGTGTTGTTGTCAATTGAAGATTCGTTATTTTTAAAGAATTTTATAGCTTTTAAAAGATCTTTATTAAAACTTTCATCATTAAAAACCAATGCTTTCACAAGGGGGCACAAACTTTTTATTAAGCTTGTTGACGAATTAAACAAATAATCATAGTAATTTCTTTCTGTGGGCGTGGCCTCCAGTTGCTTCTCCATTAGAGCAACATGATTATTGAAAGATGGATCGATAGCTTCAAAATATTTGTCGACAAGATTGATCACTTTTTCATTGCGCTGAGACAGCGGTATCGCATTGTCTCTAGAAATTCCGCCTATCAACCGTATCTGCATTTTTAGCTGAATACAAAACACTTCGATTGATTTCGTGTATGGCTTCTTGAAGTTTATCGCGCTGTTTCCTATCATGCCCACGTGCTTTATTCACCGTCGAACGCATTGTTTTGAGAATTCCATCCACCGCATAGTCTTGTCGTAGGTACAACTGGTCTTTAACGAACGCCGCGAGCCGCAGCAGAAGAAGATCGGCATCCTTAAAACGTCGAATTTGGGGCAGCGTCGATTTGTAGACCCACTTTGAAAGTTCTTTTGCTGCCTGGTTAGACAGCTCCAATTGGTCAATTAGAGGTCTTATTGTGAGGAAAGTGTCTCGAAAGATGACCAGTAACTCCGCATTTTCAATCAGTATCTTCTGGCTAAGCCCCTGATCAATTCGCTTAATTCTCGATAGTCTCATCGCGATATCCGGCTGATCTATAAATGACAATAGGGCTGCACGCTGACCTTCAGTGATGTGTTGACGGAGCGAATCGCACGTCATCTTCAAGAATTGATCGTTCGCATCCAAGACCACGGATTCTAATGTGGCGTAGTTAGGAATTTCGACTTTATTACGCCAGCAATACTCAAGTAATGCAAACAATGTCTCTTCTTTGCCCAGTTGCTCATTTGCGTGAATACCTGCCAATTCGATAAGGCGTGATTTGGTCACTTGGTCGAAAGGTTTCCAGCCATGCTGGGCTCTGATAATTTTTCGATGAGCTTGAGCTGTTTTTTCGTTGTAGTCACGGATATTGCAACGAGTATGTAAACCCAATGATTTTTCCGCTTCGCGAGTATCTGCCGGTTTAAATTTCTCTGTTTTGAAAAAACGGCCTTTTTTCTGGAAATATGCACGTTGGGGAACGAAACTTATGACACGCCGTAAGCTTTCAAGCCAAAGCGAATAAACGTTTTCAGCAAAGCTATGGTAGACCCCAACTCCCTGATATCAAAAATTGCATGACCCAATGCGCGACAAACATACTGGGTATCTCGCCCCCTAAATTGTTCGGCGGGATAAAAACGAGCGTTAGCCCTAAAATACCCAAGTTGTAGAACAAAGCCAATGCGAGTATGGGTCTTCATACGTGAAATACTCCGCCTAACATTATTATCTATATGAAAATAGAGACCACGCTCGGTCTTGGATAGGTGCTGGGGTAAATCAAACTCACGCTGTTCTGACTTAGAGAGTATCGAAAGTCGGGTCATTGGCCAAATCTCCGGAGGCTGTACTTTCCATAGTTTGTGGTGTGCATGGGTGCTAAAAGGTATCAGTGCATAGTTAATACAATATGTTAACAAATGGGATAGTGGCCAAAACCTTTGCATTTCGATTTAATGACCTAAATGCCATCAGGCGGAAAATTTGATGCGTGTCATAACTCTGGTTCGGCTTCGGCATAGAGTACTCACTCTCACTGGATAGTATCTTCTTGCGACGTGATGTTAGAGCCAACTTCCGTCCCTTTATAATATCCTGGTATTACCGTTGTGGAGTTAATGGATGATGAACAGGGGTTTAATCCATGGTGTCTCCAGATTCAAAGCAGCTGTCTAGTAGATTTGCTCAATCGTCAAATCTTACCAAGACACTTCCTCAGTCACCCAACATAGAACTCCCGAAAGGTGGGGGAGCGATTCGCGGTATTGGAGAAAAGTTTACCGCTAACCCAGTGACTGGCACCGGATCGATGTCCATTCCCATCGCCACTAGCCCAGGAAGAGGGGGCTTCGGGCCGGAACTGTCGTTGTCCTATGATTCGGGCGCAGGCAATGGATCTTTTGGCTTTGGCTGGCAGCTTTCGCTTCCTTCTATTTCGCGAAAAACAGATAAGGGTCTACCCCGCTATCGCGATCAAGAGGAATCCGACACATTCCTTTTGGCCGGTGCAGAAGATCTCGTCCCAATCTATGAAGACGACCCGCAAGGAAGAGCTATTCTTCAAGAACAAGACATTGGCGAATATCGAATTCGAAGCTACCGCCCAAGAGTGGAGGGGCTCTTCGCTAAAATTGAACGATGGACACATTTGCATACCGGCGAAATCTATTGGCGAACGATCTCGCCAGACAACGTACTTACCGTCTACGGCGATACTCCTAAGTCTCGAGTATCCGCTAAGAAAAACGGAACAGAGCGTACTTTCGAATGGTTAATCTGTGCGTCGTATGATGACAAAGGCAATGCCATCCTCTATGAATATGCGGAGGAAAATAAAGAAGGCGTCAACCTCGCAGCATTAAGTGAACAAAACCGCGAACGAACCGCCAATCGTTATGTCAAGCGCATTAGATACGGGAATCACAAACCTCGCGCAAACGACAGAGTCAGCCAAGGGCCGCTAACACCAAAACTCAGTAGCGAAAAATGGTTATTTGACGTCGTTTTTGACTACGGTGAACCCTTGCTCCATCCTTGCAAACTTGATAATCAGGTGCCTGAAGATCAGCAACATCGCTATGTAATCGCGAGAAACTCTCTTACCCAGGAAGAACGAAACGACAAAATATACAGATGGTCAACGCGACCCGACCCATTTTCACACTACCGTGCAGGTTTCGAAATACGCGCACACCGGCGTTGCCAACGCGTGTTGATGTTTCATCAATTCAAAGAGCTTGGGGAAGAAGCGTGTTTAGTCAAAAGCACGGAGTTTGATTATCGAGACTTTCAAGGTGCACCAAACGACAGTGTACAAGAACAACGTACCCACCAGGGAAGCACACAGTTTGCATCCTTTATTGTGGCCGCTAGCCATTCAGGCTACGTGCGCTCCCAAACTTCGTTGGAAGATTACCAAGGTGCAAAGTACGTCAAGTACTTAAAGCAATCCATACCACCTATCGAATTCGAATACAGCAAAGCGAGCATTCAACGTGATGTCCGAACCCTCGATCCTGACAGTTCAGAAAATTTACCGGTGGGCATCGATGGGGATCAGTTTCGCTTGGTCGACCTCAATGGCGAAGGCCTCAGCGGCTGTTTGATTCGACAGTCCAATGCCTACTACTACAAGGAAAATCTGGGCGATGGCAACCTTGGGCCCCTTAAGCCCTTAAGCACGCAACCGTCCGCTGTGTTATCACGCGCCTCGAACGAGCGCCTAATGGATTTGGAGCAGGATGGGCAATTAGACCTCACCGTTTTGGAAGGCCCAGCGCAAGGGTTTTATTCCCGCAACGAGGATGAACAGTGGGACGTATTTAGAAACTTCCGCAGCCTGCCCAATATTGCCTGGAACGACCCCAACTTACAATTTATTGACCTAAGCGGCGATGGCCTCGTCGATATTTTGCTCACCGAATGTGACGCCTTCACGTGGTACAAATCCTTAGGCAAGCAGGGCTTTGATCAAGCACAAAGCGCAGTAGCCGCCCTCGATGAATCAAAAGGCCCGCGTCTGGCCAACAGCGATCCCTCCCAACCCATTTTCCTCGCCGATATGACCGGCGATGGTTTGACGGATATCGTGCGCATTCGTAAAGGTTTTGTATGTTATTGGCCCAACTTAGGCTATGGGCAGTTTGGAGCCCAAGTCATCATGGAAAGGGCGCCACACTTCGATCACTCCGATCAATTTGATCCTCAGCGCATCAAGCTGGCAGACATCGATGGCTCAGGCACCATCGACATTCTTTATATCGGTCGTTCAGGGGTCACTGTTTTTTTTAATGCGGCGGGAAACCGATGGAGCCAAGGTATTCTGATCGATAATTTGCCCTTGGGCGATGCGCTATCCAACATCGAGGTGAACGATCTTCTGGGGGATGGCACGGCATGTTTAGTGTGGTCAAGTGCCTTGCCTTCAAGTAACAGTCCCAAGCTGAAATACTTGCACATTCTCGATAAAAAGCCCCACTTGCTCGTCAAAATGATCAACAACATGGGGGCAGAAACTCTGCTACATTATGTTTCATCCACCAAGTTCTATTTAGAAGACAAACAACGCGGCAAGCCATGGCGAACAAAATTGCCTTTCCCTGTGCACGTCGTTGAGCGCGTTGACACCATCGACCATATCTCTCGCAATCACTTTACAACCCGCTATAAATACCATCATGGATACTATGATCGCCACGAACGAGAGTTTCGCGGCTTTGGCATGGTGGAACAATTTGATAGCGAAGATATCACTGCACTGAAACTCGGCGCCAACTCCTTTGTCACCAACCAAGATAAGGCCCACCTGCTGCCCACGGTGCTGACAAAAACCTGGTATCACACGGGTAACATCGCCCATGAGAAAGCACTGGGGCCACATTACATCGATGAATATTTTAGTGCGTCAGATTTAACAGACCCGCAAACACGACAGATCTTTATCGAAGAAAAATTACTGCCAGATACAGTATTACCTCAAGGCTTGCGTGCCGATGATGCACGAGAGGCGGTCCGTGCACTCAAGGGGCAAATGCTGCGGCAAGAGGTCTATGCGCTCGATGATTCTCCCAAGCAAGGCATTCCTTATACAACGGCAGAACAAAACTTCACTGTAAAATGCTTACAAAAAAAATGGGAGAATCGTCACGGGGTATTTCTCGTACACCCACGAGAAACCCTGAATTACCAGCTGGAACGTAAACCCCACGATCCACGCATCGCCCATTCGATGACACTGCACGTCGATAACTACGGGAACGTAACGCGAGCGGTTAATATCGCCTATGGTCGAAGCTCAGTACCCAGCGAAAGCAAATTTGGGGTCGATTTATCTGAACAACTAATAACGCATATCATCTACAATGAGTTTAATTTTACCAATGCGGTGAACCCCACTCAGATCGCCACCACGCACTACCGCACACCACAACCTTGTGAAACCAAAACCTACGAAATTACAGGTTTAGCGCCTCGAAACATTGGGCAACGCTTCCAATACAAAAACTTTGCTGACAGCAACATCGGTCATCTCGCATCACTGGATGAAATCGAATACGAAGAGACCGCGAACCCAATAAGGGCCCATAAACGCCTAATCGAACACACGCAAGTGCGTTACAGGCCCGATGATATGGGGGGCAGTGAAAACAATATTCTCCACTTACTCCCTCTGGGTGAACTCGAATCTAGGGCAATTGCCGGTGAAGGCTATACCCTGGCATTCACACAAGAAATTATCGATAACAACTATAAATGCAACGATGATCAAGGCCAGCCACAATCCCTCATCCCACTAAATCAGCAAAATCAGGTATTTGCAGAAGAGGGGGGCTATGTAAAACACAAAGGTGCTTGGTGGATACCCTCTGGCCGTCAATTCTTTTCCTCTAAAAACAATGCAACCCCACAAGAAGAGCGGGAGGCGGCCAACGAGAGCTTCTATAGCTCGAAACGTAGTCGCGACCCTTTTTATCGTGCTAACCGCAATACCGAAAGTCACATTGAATACGACACCTACACACTCTTGCCAACAAAAACCCAAGATGCCTTGGGTAACACAATGGCTTCTTCCATTGACTATCGCGTGCTGCAAGCCAATAAAGTGGTGGACCCCAACCACAACACCTCATTAGTGGCCTTTGATGCCCTAGGCATGGTCGTGGCCACCGCTGTGCAGGGGAAAGTGGCCCCCAATGGGGATTGTGAAACCGGGGATACCTTAGACACTACCCCCTTAAACCTTACCCAGCATGAATTGGAAACCTTCTACCAACACAATAATCCCCAAGAATTAACACCAACTTATTTAGGCAAAGCCACATCGCGCATTATCGTCGATACCCATCGCTACTATCGCAGCAAAGAACAGGGCGTACACCCAAATTACAATGCATCCTTAGCTCGCGAAACCCATGTTAAGCACACACCCCAAGGACAGCAGAGCAAAATTCAACTCGCCTTCAGCTATTTGGATGGCTTGGGCAAAGAAATTCAACAAAAAATTCAAGCAGAACCTGGCCCCGTTAAAGATCTAGGCACGAATGTGAGCTCCCGCTGGGTCGGCAGTGGGTGGACTGTGCTGAATAACAAAGGTTTGCCCGTTCGACAATTTGAACCTTTTTTTAGTCAATTAAATCAGAAACGTCATCAATTTGAATTTAACGTGCGCGCAGGCGTCAGCCCGGTTATTTTTTATGATCCGCTTGGCCGAGCAGTGGCGACATTACACCCCAACAACACCTACGAAAAAGTCGTCTTTGATAACTGGCACCAAACGAATTACGACACCAACGATACCTGCGCACCCAAAATCGACAGTGACGCGACAAAAAGCCAAACAGGCGACCCGCGCTCCGATCCTGATATTCGCCACTATGTTGATAAATATGTTAAGCAATTAGAAAAAGACCATCCCAATTGGCAAGCCTGGTACCAACAACGTATTGCCGGGACCTTAGGTAAACGTGAACAAGCGGCCGCCATTCAGGCAGCCAGTCATGCCAATACGCCCAGCATCCAACATTTAGACAGCATTGGCCGACCATTCATTAGCATTGAAATTAACCGAGTAGCTTGTGAAAAACATCCCTTACACGGCCATGAGTCAATGTTTATCACGCGAACGGTACTCGATATTGAAGGGAATGAGCAGCAGGTAATCGACGCCAAGGGCCGTATAGTGATGAACTACGCTTACAATATCGCCGGGCCGGAAGAAGAAGAGGAGGAGGGAGAAGAAGGCGAAGAGAGCGAAGAAGAAACCGCCGTTAACCGCATCAAACAAGAGAGTATGGAAGCGGGCCAGCGTTGGGTACTGAACGATATCGCAGGCAACCCTATTCGCTCCTGGGATAACCGAGGCCATACCTTTACTCGTCACTACGACGAATTGCGGCGCCCTACAATAGCATTTGTCAAAGGGAAAAGCCCCAAGCACTTCGATCCACACACTCGCAACCCATTAAACAATCAACCTTTAGGCATGGCCTATCAACGCATTGAATATGGCGAAGCCCAAAATAATAGTGCTGAAAAGAATCTAAACGGGCAGGCTTTTAAACACTACGACGCGTCTGGCCTAGTAGTGAACCTAAAACTCGACTACCAAGGTAATGTAGTTAGGCAGAGCAAACAGTTTACAAAAGACATTAATAAACCACCCAACTGGCAATCCATTACCACAGCCCAACTTTCCGATGAAACATTTACAACGCATTCCAGGTTTGATGCCTTAAGCCGCGTAACGCAAAGTGTATTTCCCCGAAGTGATCAGCACATTGATCATAAAAAACGAAATTACCGACTGGAACAACGTACCTACAACGAAGCAAACTTTTTGGAGTCTGTGAATGTATGGTTAGAGAAAACAACACTTCCACGTCAACTCATTAATGCCGCGCAGGATAAGCCAGATATCGTAGTGATTAAAAATATCGAATACGACGCGAAGGGCCAGCGTCAACGTGTCGAATATGGTAACGGCACTTCTACCACATATACCTACGATGAAGAAACTTATCAACTGCGGAGACTATTCACCGATCGAAACCAAAGTAACAATCAATCACAAACAAAACTCAAAGAAAATTCCCTGCAAGACCTAAGCTACGTCTACGATGCCGTAGGTAATATAACGTCCATTCGAGATGATGCCCATCAAGCCCATTTTTTTAACAACGCTAAAATCGAACCCCATACCCAGTATTGCTACGATTCTACGTATCGTTTAATTCAAGCAGAAGGGCGGGCGCATTATCGAAGTAACGCCATAGATAATATTCCCTCGCACAAACAACCGTCGATCCCAAAAGCGCCCATCGATGGTAATGCAATGCAGCGCTATCGCGAGCTCTATGTGTATGACGAAGTGGGTAATTTTTTAAGAACGATACATAAAGATCTAAGAGCGCAAAATCCAACGGGTTGGACGCGAGAATATTTCTATCGAGAACTTAGCCTAATAAATGATGATGCGCGAAAGAATTTTGTTAGCAATCGTCTAAGCGCTACTAGTGTCAACAATATAACAGAAAACTATGCTTACAATGCTCATGGCAGTATGCTGCAGATGTGTCATCTATCCGCGATGCAATGGGATTATCTTGATCAGCTTCAGATGTCTAAGCGTCAGCGCTGTAGAAATGAAATTGTAGATCCGAATAGCACCTACTACCAATATGATTCTGAAGGTGAGCGTGCTAGGAAAGGAACCTTGAATACTAGTGGTCAGCTAGCGAAAGAGCGATTCTATCTAGGGAGTTATGAAATTTATCGCGAACATTCACCTCAGGGTGAAAATCTTGAACGCGAGACCCTGCATATTATGGATGATGAGGATAGAGTTTTATTAATTGAATTGAAAACCCTAGGGCGTGATGCCTCTAATGTAAAATACATTCGTTTTCAATATGGAAATCATTTGGGGTCGGCTTCATTGGAAATTAATGAGGGGGGTAGTGTTGTATCTTATGAGGAGTACTTTCCTTATGGGAACACGGCATATTCATTTGAGCAGCATAGCGAGGCGCCGAAGCGGTATAGATATACGGGAATGGAAAGGGATGAGGAAACGGGGTTTTCTTATCACCACAAAAGATACTTCCTATTATCGATTGGAAATTGGTGTTCTTGCGATCCCTTCTATATAGTTGATGGACCAAATATTTATAGTTACTCAGTTAGAAACCCAGTCTATTATAGTGATAGGTCTGGAACTTCTGTGAAAGATAAAATTGCCAAGATAGCATTCATTATAGCCGAATTATTAACCGGTGAACTTAAAACTCCACAACCAAACCCGCCAAGCCCACCGAATGAAAAACCTGATGACTTAGTTCGACAAAACGAAAACCCATATAGAGGTAATGAACTGCACAGACCCCCAACCAACAATAGAAGAAAGGTGTTTGGAAAGACAAACGGGGTGCGCCCATCGGGGAGTCCAAGCCAAACCCGGTGCGATCGTATTATGAGAGTTTTATCAAGGCATTTGCCAGCGTTAAATGAGCCGGGTGCGCCAACTCGAACGCCTGAATTAAATAATAAATATATTCCAGATAAAAATATGACAAAAGCGATTCCGCGTGAGAATCCTGTCGTTAGCAAAGCTAGAAGAATTGCGGTGCGTACCACATCAAAGATTCCAAGCTTTGTTAAAAATGTATCTAAGGTTGGCCCATGGCTATCTCATCTCGGACTACTTCTTACTGTAAAGAAACACATCGACACTCAACGGGCAAGGAACCTCCATATAAACCCCGATGGGCTCACTGAGGCAGAAAGGGCGGACTGGAGGGCTCAATTTGTTTCAAAAGACAGTGTGGAAATGGCTTTGGTAAATATTATGTTTGGCTCTAGCTTTTCAGCTATGATAATTGAGGGTTTTACAGGCTGGAATCCAGGAAAGGCTGTTAGAAATTATTATGTCAATCGACATTTGAAAAAGAAGGCTAAAGAATACAAAGGGAGCCGACACCCCAGAATGTATAGTCGATAATAAATGAGGTGAATGATGTTGGTTTTACATGTTAAAAAACCAATTATTCTTAGAATCAATGGGGCAGTGTTGTTGATATTAAATATTGCGAAAAATATTTTTTAAAATGCGATGAATGTATTTCGGAATATATGCTTATCTAGGGCCTGTTGACACTAATTTGATAAAATTGGCGTCTATGGAAATTACAAAGCCCCAATTTAAAATTATCGAACATTTACTGCCAGCTCAGCGCGGCAATGTAAAAACGCCTAATATACAGGTTCTAAACGCCATATTGTACGTCGCCGAACATGGCTGTAAATGGCGAGGACTTCCAGCCGGTTTTGGCAAATGGAGCACCATTTATAAAAGGGTCAATCGATGGGCCAAGAATGGTGTTTTGGATCATGTTTTCGGTGTGCTTCAGGACGCTGATGTTATAAATATTCAGGTTGATCAAGTGTCACTGGATGGCACGATAATTCAAGTACACCCAGACGGTACAGGCGCATTAAAAATACGGTCCGCAAGCCATCGGGAAGTCCAGAGGAGGTTGGTCAACTAAAATTCATATGGTAGCGGCCGATGATCAGACCACAACGAAGTCGAACGCCTATTTCGTCGTTTGAAAGGATTTAGGAGAATTTTTAGTCGTTTCGACAAGCTCGACGTTGTTTTTAGGTTTTTTATTAATCTTTCTCTGATTGTGGACCGATTAATTAGTGTCAACAGGCCCTAGTTAATTCCGGCAGGAATGGATATATGGAGCCTTATCAAAACTATTTTACTGGTGTCAGCGCTAACACCTTTAACCGTTGTTTTGGTAGGTGTTGCGGTAAATTATCTATACGCTCACCTAGTCGAATTTGATGTAGATATAGATTTATAGCTTCTGCGGCCCGCAGAAAGAGTTCTATATTTGTGAATTTAAAGCCACTATTGCCAACAAAGTAAGTTAGAGAAAAGACATGTTAGAGATGCCAAAAATTTACGGCTCAGTCAAAACGGATACCAAATCTAGCAAAAAAACAAGGCAAATATCAAGTGAGGGTGAACCACGAAAAACACACTATTGAAAAACTATTTCCACTTAGCCCAAGCACCGCTAGCCAATTTATATAAGGGGCGCAATAATGAACGAAGCAACTGAAACAAATGGAACTCACACACATTCATCACTTGATATTTTAGATTCAGCTATAGGTGAGGTAATAGGCTTATCGGAGAGTGAGGCATCGATTCTTGCTGGCGAACTCACCCTTAATAAAATTCATGATCTAGCGGAGTCAACCTTTTTTACGTTTTGCGATGAGGTCGTGGAGGCCTGTAAAAACCCGGTGCATAAATTTAGATTAATCGGTGTGCCCGCTGATCGAGTCATTAAAGAATGGCACAACACTGAGGTTAAAAAACTTCAACATGCTGATGTCTCAGTGCTAGAGGGGGTTGGGGATGTCACTAAGGAGGCGCTTAATGAGGTATTGGG
>ENA-OREC01000767-OREC01000767.1-marine-metagenome-genome-assembly--contig:-NODE-767-length-14129-cov-12.979078_pt1 | contig 14129 bp, 5 predicted proteins | sample MGYA00248626_ERZ508543 | MGnify/ENA primary metagenome ERZ508543 (study PRJEB26211, sample SAMN05518279) | marine metagenome | isolation source: Puget Sound, Washington, USA | host: Bankia setacea... | reverse complement strand
GAGCTACTTTTGTTTCCATGACAACAGGTTTGGGTTTGTCCACAACTTTCTTGTTATCTTCATCAGATTCGGATTCAGACGAAGATGTCCTGGAACTTCTGGACGATCGTTTAGACGCGCTTGATGGTGGTCTCACAGGTGGCTGTGCTATTACATGCTCACCAGAGGAACTTGACGAAGTTGAATCAGAGGATGACCTTCTTCCTTGACTTTCTCGCTCCTCCTGGATGGATTTCATATCTGTGGCCTGTCTGGATTTACTTGCACCCTTCTCCTGCTCACTACCAGATGTAGTGTACTCATTACCAGAGCTTTCCTGTGAGTCAATTTCTTTTGGTTTTGTTGAGGTTGGGGTCACCTTGGTTACCTTCTCTGCCTCACTCTCACTGCTGCTACTACTCTCTGTGCTATCATCATCGGATGCTTTAACAGATACTACTGGTTTAGAGGCTGATTTAGGTACAAGTGGAGTTTCATCTGATGATGGTTTCTCTGTTTCAGAAGAGGAAGTCTGTGATGTTGGTTCTTTGCCTGATTTAGTTTGATGGCCAGATGTCACAACAGCAGCTTCCCTTGTTACAGGTGTGGGTGTAGCTTTAATTAACTTTTTTTCATCCTCACTGTCAGATTCAGTATCAGAGCTGGATGATTCGTCACTACTGCTGGCAGGTGATTTCTTCACTTCAACCTTCACATCTGATTTTTCTGTGGCTAAACTTGAAGGCGTGACTGTTTCACGCTCTCTCCTTTCACGTATCTTCTCTAGCTGAATTTCATATTCTCTCTGCATTCGTGCATTTTCTTCCACCCTTTTTCTTTCTTCTTCTTCACCTTGTTTTCTTTTGGCTTCATCGTTCTTTTTCTCCTGCGCCAATTTCTCCTTTCGTTTCTCCTCCATTTCAAGCATTCTTAGTTCACTTTCTTGTCTCATAAGACTCCTTTTTGTGTCCTGACTTGTCTCTCTTTTCTCATCTTCTTCCTTCATTCTCCTCTCTCTGTCAAGCCTCTCCTTTTCGCGTCTTTCTTGTTCCTTCTTCCTTTCTTCCTCCTTTTTCTTTTCCTCTTCTTCTTTACGATTCTTCTCAGCAAGATGTTTGCGCTTGTATTTACTAGCTTCTGTTGTGTCTGTTGATTCGCTTGAGCTTGATAAAGTGCTAGATCCACTGGTTGGTCTTGTGCGTCCTGGTTTAACCCCAGAAGGAGGCCTAGGTGTGTGCCCCAAAGTACTCTCAGACTCTGTGGTTAAATCCCCGCTGGTTGTGCTACCTACACTGCGCGCTGAATGAGGGTCCATTGTAGCTGCAGTTTCCACCTGAAAATCAAATATAGATGTTAGATTGGTTCCAAGACATGGCAGCCGTAGTGCTTTAAGTACAATCAACTAACGAAGAAGGAAGATCAGTTAAATGTTCATTCTTGAATTAGTAGACTAAACAACTGTTTGTTATGCATTATAATTGAAGCAAACTGATAATGAGACTGTTTTTACAAAACTTTCTGAAACATAGCAGCAGTACAATACACTACAATTATTCAATATTTTTGTTAAACACGTGTTTCATGCATCTTCCTCCACTTGAAAGGATGTCAAATGAGTTGATAGAAAATTGCTTAAATATTGTTTCACAAATAAAATATATGGTGGAGGCCAGTCTAGATTATTTTAACTTACATGGGAGTACATGCTTAATAAATAAAAACACCGCCATAGAAACAACTACAGGTAACTTGGCCATTCTGAGAAACTCATATCTAGATAATAGTTGAACACAATTCTAGTCTTCTGTTGAATGGCATATTATCAATCAAACACATCAGTTCTTTACACATACTCTGCACCTTTAAATTAGAATACCTTTAAAAAATTATGAAATATAAGTTTCATTTTAGATTCCAGTATTTAAACACAAGCATGCTGTTAGTCACCCCAAAAAGTTTGTATCTAACCTGAACGACAGTTTTTGTTGGAGATGATTCCTTTTTGTCCTCTTCTTTCTTTAGCTCAGGCTCAGGGGACAGCACTCTTCCAGGTTTATTCTTCCATGCATTTCTCTCCCCTTCAGGTGATGATGACCTTGACCTTGACGATGATTTCGAAGATCGCGACGAAGGAGATGAACTGCGGGAGGAAGGTCTGTCAACTATAGAAAAAGTTCAACACTAGAAAACTGAGAGCCGTGTTGAGATAGTTGATAAGATTATGTATGTCCTATTTCCTAAATTAGCAAGGTATGGATATTGCTAGTGGTGTATCTCCAACATCTGACTGTAGGACCGTGTTTGGTTCCAGGGTGAAGATCAAACATGAGGTTAGGTGAGTTGGAAATAATCTTTAATTTGAAAAATCTGAATTCTGAATGTGATGGTTAATGCACTAACAAGAGATTAATTAAACCATACATGTATTTGAGGGATTCTAAAAAACAGTCAGATCCAAGAACCCAAATATTTGATGTGACAGATGCCTCGGTACTACTTACCTCCCTTGGGTGTCACTTTAACAGGGGACTGTCCGTTACCGTCTCCATCTTCATCCTCTGACGAATAACCCTCAATCTGCAAACAAACAATAACGAGTTATAAAATACATTGGATTACAAATATCTGTATATTTCCACCAACTATTTATGGAATTGTTTTCTTGTGTTAGATGTAACAATGCAAGTCAAAGGCCCAGTAGATCAAGGTGGGAATAAGAAAGGATTCTATCTGCTTCTTAATTCATAAACATTAACAACCCCTTCTCTTTCATCTCATCATATGTGACTGTAATTTCCCATATTGCCTAACAAAAACGAGTTGAATTGAGTCTTTAATGGCACCGAGACAGCATAGTATAGTCAATGAAAACATTAATAGTAAATTGTTGTAAATTATTTCAGATAAGGCAGGATTGTACTAACATCAAGACAGCTCCACTATGTTAGAATCCAGTTAAAAACCTAGGAATGGATTTTATAATCATTTAATCTGGCTTAGGTTTAATCCACAAAGATAATTGTTGGTACATTGTATACATACTTTTCTGTGTTTTGGAATGTCTCCTTGTTTGTCCTCTTCTTTCTCCTTATCATGTACATCCACACTTACTGTCTTCCCGTTCATCCTAACCTCATCATCCCCTAAACCAATGATGTGACGTTTCTCATCCTTCACGGGCTCTGGGTCCTCCTCAAAGTCACTGTCGTATTTATCTACGAGAGTCATAGAAATATTGCTGCTATTAGACATGTACAGTTTGATGACTTTCATATACATGGAGTTATAGTACACACTGATACAAATAAGATCTATGAAAATAAAGTTTAACACAAGCGTTTACATAGCCCACATGGTTCTGATCAATTTAACAGACAGAATGTGTTAAATTTTTAACGATCACCAAACTTTGAAATAGTTAACGTCTATTTTGTGACAGATTTAGTGTAAGTCAGTCTGAAATGTGATCAGAAATTAAACATAAGCGATATTGTAATTAAAACCACTCACCAAACTTCTAAGAATCAGCAAGATTTTGCAGAACTGTTGCCTAAGCAACCAGGGCTAGTACAAGTCAAAGTGTGAAGGTCAAAAGTCAAAGGTCAGGGTCAATATCAAGGTCACATACTTGAGTACAATTGTCTAAATTGGTCACAATTATCGTGCAGCTCAATACTAATGTGTACAGGTAAAGGTTGTTAAATGAGTGCTTTGCTAAATCCACTTCTTACCATTGATATTTTCTATATTTACTGTTGTTAGACTTGTCTATTACAAATTCAGTAAGGCTGACCTAACCCAACCAGTATAACAACATGTTAAATTCAAATAAACTCTAAAACTAAAGGTTTATATCAATGTAGCTTGTCTTCCATTGACAGTAGAACCTCCAAAAACACCTAAAGTTTTATGACATTTTCAGATTGACATTTCAGTGTATTCATATTTTAACACCATTCTGCAAGATCTTAATTCACGTTCAAAGTCAAACATCATAATAACTATAAACAAACAGCTTCTATACTACAGTGTTTTATTATATACTAAATCAAACAGTTGATACAAAAGTACACAACAAAAGTCAAAAATTTGTTATTTGAGTACATGGATAACAACACAGAACGCTCGAGTCTGTTTGGTAAATTTGACAGCCAATTTCAATCAACTTCAGTCTTTGTTGGATTGAACAAGTTCAAACATGTGCAGATGGTTAAATATCAAGTACCAGTAGCCACAGTGTGTGTAACTAGAGCTATCATTGATTGTGATCAGTATACCCCCCTATCCTGTCGGATATATAAGAATTTCGAAAAAGGACATAACTCTGAAACAGCTGGACGATGCCTAACTCAATTTGGTCTACATCTACACAGTCATAAGGTATTATTTGTAGCAAGTTTCATGTAGGTGGCTTGAAAACTGTGGGAGGAGTTTGAGACACAACATTTCACCAACAGGCCAAACAATCAACCGACCATATGCTGATTCTAGTAAATATAAAGCTAGGTTACAGCAACATTTGTTTGTATACAGAGTTAATACTAAAATCTAATGAAACGTTACCTTGAAAACAAAATACAAATTACGTATAAACATCCATTTTTAACACAAAACTGTAATTACTGTACATGTATATAGAATATCAAATGGGATTTCTTAGCAACAATTATTAATAAGGGGAACACTAAATAGCTTACCCTGGCAGGTTATTGTGTTGTTTTTAAAAAGGTGAACATTTCATAGTTATTTTTATTTGTGCAAAATATGACTAAAAAGCGTTGAAAGACTGGTAAAGGAAAGTGTAAAATTGTTATTGAACATTTGGTCGTTATAAAGAACAATTCACAGACTCTAAACTGTTTCCATTGTTACACAGAGAAGAATGGTTTCTTTTAACAAGCTACATGTATACAACTTTTCCTTTTCCACATTACTTGTACCACAGATAACTAATGAAATCACAAACTACTAATGCCTTGAAAAAAACACTAACACAACAAAAACACAAATGACACACGTGTTGAGATGTGATTGTAAAAGTTAACTGTCCACAGAATACAGGTAAGTAATAAAGCAAACAGTCCGTAAACTGGGAACTTGTCTACATAGTATGCTGTCAAGTTCCAAATTCCCCCTCTATCTACGAACTTTAAAGATATATGCGGGCTCATAAGTGATGAACCATTCTTGTGGAAAGAACAACTATAACATATATATATTTCAAAAGAATAATGTACAAAATGATGATTCAGAAACAACCCTAAACTACATTTTGTGACCTTGCAGTTTCTTATCAACTTGTCCCAATTTACAGGGTTGGAACAAAACATAAAACTTGAAATTCACTTATATATTATCTTAACTAAGTTTTGTTTAAAACCTGGGAGACAAGAGTGTTTGAGAAATGAAAGGTATCTATTATTTTCTTGTTTTAATATTACCGGTAGCTAAGATATAACCAATTCCGTACAAGTTTCCTGACATTTAGTGTTCCCTTCCCAGCTACAACTAATGGATTAAGACTTCTAGAAACATTATAATGCCAGGAGGGGCAGTTTTCTTATTTGTTCTGAACGGTTTAAACGAATAATAAAACCTGCAATGGAAACCTAAAATGTCAAGACTTCAACAGTTTAATAACTCCACAAATATACAGATTTTCTCAGACAGGTCCATATTGAAAGATTAGTCTGTAATTCAATGAGATGAGCGATAAGTGCTAATTGGGCACCTGTTCCTATAAGTCAGATTTAGTTAACTAGCCACTAGCTGTCCTACAGTTTCACTAGCTTCTCTCTTTGGTCTCTTCTCTTTGTCTCCTTCCTCATTTCTAAAACTTTCCAATCCAGAATCATCCTCAAAACTTACCTTCTGAGGTCTGACTGGGGCAGGCTTTTGGTCTGAACTTGAAGGTCTTGGACTTGCATTATTAGTTGTATCATTACTTACTGGGACTTTAGGCAAGTTTTGACCTTTGTTTGTGTTAGATTTTTGGCTAATGAGGCTGGTGTCTGATAAATTAAGTCTCAGTTCTTCAGACAAAACCTCCTTTTTTCTAGCCTCCTCTGGACTGTCAGATATATTTGGAAGGAAACTATCAACGGAGTCAGTTCTAGACACCGAGGCCTGAGGTTCCCCTGTATGATCTTTAACCTGTTGTTGGCGCTCCCTTCTCCTGCTACCTCTGTTACTCCCGCTGCTTTCAGATGAGTCTGTCTGATCAAATCCACTGTCAAAGTTTCTACTCCCATTGTCACCATCAAATCCTTCAAATATAGTGACTCCAGCTGCTACCTTTTCTACGTCATCTTCGTTACAGAAATACATCATATCATCATCAACTGCCTTCCTTGGTATCTCTATAAGTGGCAGAGTCTGGTCATTCTTCATATAACAAACAGCAGGCATCTTGTATGTATATTCTCTAGGCTGCTGTCTTGCACGTCCAAAACCAAACCGAGGTGATTCCGTCTCTCTAGCTAACTCTGGACCTGAAAAATTGGTGGATAAAAAAAACTCTAATTTGTCAATACATATAAAAGGTTGATAGTATATATATGAGATTTAAAATGTCAGTTTCTCTACTGTTTTGTTTAGGAAAGTTACAAAATTATGATGATTTCAGTATAAGCAAAAACAAAATATTTTTACAACAAAACTCTTTACTTCATATACTTGCATTGATAACAACATACATGATAACATGCTAGTTGAACAACTTACTGAATCGGCTGTCACGCTGATCAACACTAGGCTTGGCGATCTGTTTCTTGGCATTGGCTGCAGCTGACATAGCCTGTTGCTTTGCGTCTTCAACAGCCTTCATAGCCTGACTCATTTGAGACTGTGATGCCTGAACCTCCTTCTGTAATCCTTTCTTAGCTTTAGCCTCCTGCTCTGCTAGTTGTTTTGTAGTTGAGTCAGCCTGTTCTTGCATGACCTTTTTAGCTTTCGCTTCTTGTTCTGCGAGTCTTTTAGCAGACTGCTCTCCTTCTTTTAACAGGTTTGTTTTAGCTTCAGCCTCTTGATCAGCAAGCCTCTTAGCAGATTTCTCACTCTCTTGTTTCATCATTTGTCGTGTTTTGGATTCCTGTTCTACCAATCGTTTCTGTGTTTCCTTACTCTCATCCTGTAGTTTCTGCCTTGCACTCTCTTCTTGCTCAGTAAGCCTCTTGGCAGTTTCTTCACCATCTTTCTTCATCTGTTCTCTGGCTGCTTCCTCTTGTTCCTTTAAGCGTTTTGCTGTCTCCTCACTTTCATCTTGCATCTTCTTCATTGCATTGGCCTCTTGCTCTGCAAAACGTTGTGCAGCTTCATCTCTTTCTCTCTCCATCTCTTCGCGAGCTTTCTCTTCTTGTTCAGCAAGTTTTCTTTGTGATTCTTCACTCTGCTTTGCCAGCTGTTTCTGTGTTTCTTCACTCTGCTCAGTAAGTTTTTTCTGTGTTTCCTCACTTTGTTGAGCTAATTTCTGTGCTGATTCGTCACTCTGTTTAGCTATTTTCTTCGCTGTTTCTTCACTTTGTTCAGCCAACTGTTTTTGTGACTCTTCACTTTGCTCTGCTAACATTTTTTGTGTTTCCTCACTTTGTTCTGCTAATTTCTTTTGAGTCTCTTCACTCTGCTTAGCAAGCTTTTTCTGTTGTTCATCACTTTGTTCAGCTAGCTTCTTCGCTGTCTTATCGCTTTGTTCCTTGAGTTTACGTTCATTTTCCTCACTTTGTTTAGCCAATCTTTTTTGTGTCTCTTCACCTTCCTTCAGCAGTTTTTCTTTAGCAGCTGCCTCCTGAGCAGCTATACGTTTTTGCGTCTCCTTGCTCTCTTTCTGCATTTTCTCCCTTGCTTCTCTTTCTTGCTCCTGTAGTCTTCTCTCTGTTTCTTCTCTTTCTCTTTCCATATCTTTCTTGGCTTTAGACTCCTGGTCAGCAAGTCTTTTCTGTGTTGCATCTGACTCCTTCTGGAACTTTTCTCTTGCAGCCTCCTCTTGCTGAGCAAGCTTTTTCTGGCTATCTTCACTCTCTTTCTGTAGCTTCTTTGTAGCATCCTGTGAGTGTTTCGAAATCTTTGTTTGAGACTCCTCTGTATCTTTCAAAATTTTGTCTCTAGACTCAGCTTCCTGTTTCTCCATTTTGTCAATAGTATCTGTCAATTGAGTATCAATCTGCTTCTGAGTGTCTTCCAATTGTTCGCTGATCTTCTGCCTGGACTCAGTTACTTGATTATCTATTGTCTGTTTAGACTGTTGTAGCTGCTCTTTAAGAACTTTCTGATCCTCTTCAAGCTGATCTGCCATAGCCTCTTTAGACTTTTCCAGATCAGACGAAATTGTTTTCTGAGCATCCACAAGCTGTCTTGTCAATTGTCTTTGTGAATCTGTAAAATGTTCTGACAGATTTTCTTTGTGTTCTCTGTACTGACCAGCAAGGTCTGATTTTGCAGACAGTAGTTGACTTGCAATAGATTCCTGAGCTTCTTTCAGTTGATCAGCAATCATCGTCTGTGATTCTTTCACCTGATCTGCAATCAAAGTTTGTGATTCCTTCAACTGGTTTGTTAGTAGTTCCTGAGCATCTTTCATTTGAGTTGTCAGTGTGTTCTGAGATTCTGCCAGTTGGTCTTTGAGGAGTTTCTGTGAGTCCTGTACCTGGTCACTGAACACTTTCTGTGAATCTTTTAACTGATCTGCTATAACTGTTTGCGAATCTTTCACCAGCTCACCAAAGGTTGTCTGTGAATCTTTCAACTGATTAGCAAGAAGACCTTGTGATTCTTGTAACTGTGTTGTTAGAGCTTTCTGGGACTCATCAAGATTACCTTTGAGTGCAGTTTGAGACTCTTGCAACTGCTCGCCAATTTTAGTTGTAGCATCTGTAAGTTGGGTGGACATTTCACCTTTGATAGTTTGTCCATGAGATGATAATGATGATTTCGCATCGGTTAATTCTTTAGCAAACTGTTCATGAACCATTTGAAGTTGTTGGGCAAACTGTTCTTGCTGCTCTCTGAGTTTATCACCAAACGTGTTAAGAGAATGCTGTAGCAACTTTTCTATCTCTGCTTTTCCATCATCTACTTTAGTCCCAATCTCTTTTTTGGCATGTTTTAACTCTTTCTTTAATGCATTTTTATTCGGAGATTGTGATCTCTGTCGTGTAGTCCGCTTTGGTGAGCGTGATTGTCTCTTATTCAACTTGTCTTCCGGTGCTTTCAAAATATGAACTGCAAAAGCTTCGGAGACACCAGGTTGTTCAGAATAATCCAGAATTGTTTCTAGCAATGGTTTCTCCTTTCCTTTCTTTTTCTTGGGAGAACCTGGTCGTTTTCCTTTTGGTTTAAGTGGTTCATCAACACTTGGTTCCATATCTAGATGTATGTCTACATTGATTGGCGCTTTTAAATGAGATGACCTCTTAGCAGATCTGGATGGTCGATCATATTCTAGTTCTGATATTTCATCGGCTGTATCATCTATTTCTACTCTAGGAATCTGTATACTAACCCCTCCCTTCTTGTTCTGTACTGTCAATCCTTTCTTATTGTCCACACCTCTGATGACAGTCTTAATGTTCTTATTGGTTTTAACTGTGAGTTTGGGTTGGTGGAAAAAGGATTCGGCTGATGTTTCTGTCGCATGCACTCTAGCTGAATGATTTCTCTGAATGGGCTTTTTCTTCACTGGAACAGCCTTATTTCCTGGTGGATGATCACGTAAACAGTCATGTACAGGAGGGTAAAATTTGGCTCTGGCATATTCAATTTCAAGACGCTCAGCTTCGGTAATCTCATTCCTGTAAGTTTTCTCTTGTTTCTGTTTGTGACTGCCTCCCCGTTTGTCACTAGACCATGCAGACTTGGGGCGCCTTAGATTTGGAGCATGGTGGAAACTTTCTGACTGTGATGATGGCCAGTCTGGAGCTGAACCATACCCGGACCAGGTTGTAGATGTTTCTCTGTAACGATCCATCGAGGACACAGATCGCGACGACACTGAACAGTCAGAACGTATTGTAGATGGTAACTTCTTCATTTCCGACTTGGAGCGTCTGATCTTGGAGTTACCTTTATGACGCTTGTTGTTGCGCATCAAGTCAGCAGGTGGTAGTCCATTGTGATGATGAGGACCAGCAAAGTCAGACAGGTATTCGTTAACTAGTTCTTTTGCTACGGATGAGTTACTCTCGTTGCCTTCGATTATATCCGGTAGAAACTGACTATAACTCTCCTCACCTTCCCCCTCTTCACCATCTTCCATCTCTTCAATCTCTGGGTACTCGGTGCGCAGGAAATTCTTCACTGTTACAACCTCAGAGTTTTCATCAGCGTTATATTCCATATTAGCCGAGATGTTCTCCATGGACTCTTCAGATATCTCCAGTACAACACGCTTACCAAGATTCTTCACTTCTTTTAGCAGTTCCACATCACTGGGGTCTTTTATATCGACCGTGAGTGGCACACCTAAGACAAAGTTGAAAACAACATCTACATAGCAGCAGAATAATAATAAATCTTCTTCAATGATAAAAAGGAATAACAACAATTTTACTTGAAAAAAATTGTTGAATATTTGTAGATTTTATATTATAGTGTGAATAAGGTTTTCTGTATAAATAATTATTAAACAATCATTGGCATAGTTAATGATCAAGCAAACAATGTATAACAGAAAAAAATATATTAAAAAATTGTAAAAGTATCTATAAAATTAACAATTACATTTGATAAAAGATTATTGTATATTATAGTTTTATTTGCTATCGAAGAATAGTCTGATCTTGTTTGCACAAACAGTAATGCAGTCATTCCACCAGTTAATGTTAGAAACTCTGTGAATGTTAAATTGGCAAAAAAACAAACATCTAGTGATTTTTTTACTATATATATATTATGGTCTTTTACTTCTCTTTTGGTTTAAGATTAATGTAAGAAAAGTTGGAGTTTCTACTAAAGCAGTTTGCAGATTTTTCAAAGGAACTTTTGATGTTTATTACTTTAATGAAATTCTTAGAGAAGATTTAAAGAATAACTCAATTAACTATTAATATTAATGCATGGTGGAAGCTTGACTTTAAACAGATCAGAATATTCTCCCTGTCGTTAATATCAATCAGGAAACACAGGGTGAAATTAGGTATCAACTCTTGTGAACATTAATATGCAAGAAAACTGCAAATTGTTAACACAGGAACAGTTTTATATATGTGCAAACATTTCACACTGAGTCCAAACATGATGGAATGACCACAGAATAGTTGGTGCAGCATCTTTTCACTTCTTTATTTCATATTAACTTTTAAAGCATTATTTCTGTCTTAGCTCAGTTTTTTGGGGGTATTTCAATAATTTCGTTTCGCAAGTAGTACAATTGTATAATAAGGTAAATACAAAAACGAGTATAACATATAGAATATCTCATATCATAATAAACAATATAGAAACAAAGTATAAGAATGGATTATATATACCTGTGTAATGTATGTTTGTCCTGTATAGCATTTCTAAACACCTATGGCTCTTCTTTTAGTGGGTGTTTATACACTACGATTCCCATATACACAATAGTAATCCAGCTATTTCACCACAATAATCTCTGACGTTTGTGCTTTTGACAGATCCCAGTATGAAGTGTTAGGGTAAGTATATTTATAACTAATATAAAGCATCTGCCTCCCAGGTCATAAACTGATGTTCATGAAACACTATACCTTTACATAACTGACTTGATCACATAATTCTGTGGACTCATTTATTTTCATCAGAAGTTTTTTATAGAGACATCATTAAGGGCACTTTTTCATGGATTTCAAAGCAATGTACACAAGCATGCTCATCACTTGGACAATTTATTCACTTACATCTAAAATCTGGGTGGAACTGAAAGTCAAAGCCCATGAAAATAATTGTTCCACAGATTATGAGATCACAGTTTACAAGATGTACTAACAGTTTTCTCTTCATCTTTCTTCTACAGGGTTAGCACAATTTTGTAACAACACAGAACATACTTCTTCTCAAATATCATAAAACAGTGTAACACATTTAGAACAAACAAACTTTCACTGTATCTTTCAAATCTTATTTGGTACTGCTTTTTAACCAAGACTTTTAAAACGAGGTGAATTGATTGTTTGCAATATCCTCGACAGGGCAATCAACATGTATGAAATTAATTTTTATTAAATATCAAACCTAATAGTCAATATTGGAACAAAATAATGAGATAAATGTATAGACAACACAACAGTACATATTTCAATCACAAATCTGATATATTTTGTATAATTTTATCAAGGGTAAAAAAATGGGACACCATGTACATATATGGGATAAGATATTGTATTGTCACAAAGCAGGCTTCCTACACTTCTAAACACAGAACAACAATTCCTCTATAATATCGTACATTAACTTACTCTATAACATTGTACATTAACTTCCGCTATAACATTGTACATTAACTTCCGCTCTAACATTGTACATTAACATTCTCTATAACATTTTACATTAACTTCCACTTTTAAAAATTAACTAATCATTTGATAAAATTCTAAGTTGACCTCTTCTATAAAAGAATAGTACATTTAATGTTATTTCATCCTATACATTGGATACAATCACTTTTCCTCTGTCAAGGGATATAAGATTGCTCATTTGATTAAGACAAAGGGAAACAATTCAGTTGATAAAGGGAGGCAAACCAGCCATAATCAAGGGAGACGATCTTCTATAAAACATAGTATCGGTAGATAGAAAAGGAATGAAACCCTAATTTCAGTTGTGGCAACTTTCATAGAACTGTTCTTTAATTCAGATACTTCTAAATGTAAATAGTCTGTCTACCCAATAGAAACAATATCAATTAAAAAGGACTTTCAGTGTTCACTCTATCTTTTACTTTAATAACGAAAAAGAAATGAATGTAAAAGATTAAGGATCATAATAACCACTACAAGACCATCAATGTTATCAATCCTAACTAAGACTGTGAACAGGGAACAGCTGATTGCTCCATACATGCTTACTGCAACGCGATCACAGCGAACTAATATCACTGTTTATAACCAGTCATATAATGTAAAACTTACTGCCAATCATACACATGCTCTAAGTGATCATTAGTGACAAAGTCTGACTCTTAAATGCTGTCCACAATAATCGTTCTTTATTTCAATCATTTAAAAACAGAATATCATCAAATATACACATACTTATTTCACAATGTTTATTAATTCACATTATGTATGGTTTGTATTCATTTTGAGAAAGCCAGCTAGTCAAAGCAAATTTTATATCAACTTAATCTGAAATGATTACTGTTCAAAAAGCCTTTTAAATATTACATTTTTTTAATGAAATATTAACGCAATTGGTTAAGATTATACCAAAATGAAAGATGAAATCATACAACAGCGTACATGTTGCTACTTCATGCAAGCAAGCGGACATGTAAATAAACATTAACATTGATCAGCATGCTCAATATGTTGCTCTAATGCAATTCTTAACCTGTCTCACTTTAATATGATGATCTAGAGCTGTTGTTGTTGTTGTTGTTGTTTTTTATGTGTCAAACATCGTCAAGCAACACTCTCCGTAAGCATGGTAAAACCCCAAAGTTCAATCAAACATTTTACAGCTAGAAAATAACATGAGGCATAAATGGACATTTATGAAAATGTAATCGATTAAATGGAAAACAATACAATGGTTGATTTACAAGGCGACTTTGTTAGGCAATCAGTTGTGAAATAGAAGATCCAATATCTAAACTAAAGATTTCCAGAAACTATGTATGGGAGGTCATTTGATACGTGGAACAAAACAAAAACAATGAAACAAAAAACATAACTTGAATGCAACAGGTAGATACAACAGTTTACAATGACAGGACAGACATGTATGCTAAGTTTCTCTAAGTTGTAAATGCACAAGGTAATTCCCCCGGAGGTCCCTTTAGTGAAGACATTGTCAACCAAGCTCACAGACTACTGTCTCCAAGTACAAACTGTTAAATGTTCTTACAGAAGTAATTCCCAATATGAGGCATACTAATAAATCATTTTTTGTGCTTAATTAATAAAATCCTATTGTTCAACATCTTGTGCATTTTGTTTTGGATTGGTTGCTATAGAAACTGTAGGAAGCCATGCAAT
>ENA-OREC01000766-OREC01000766.1-marine-metagenome-genome-assembly--contig:-NODE-766-length-14134-cov-13.279789_pt1 | contig 14134 bp, 5 predicted proteins | sample MGYA00248626_ERZ508543 | MGnify/ENA primary metagenome ERZ508543 (study PRJEB26211, sample SAMN05518279) | marine metagenome | isolation source: Puget Sound, Washington, USA | host: Bankia setacea... | reverse complement strand
GTGTACAGTATTACATGTGTACAGTATTACATGTGTACAGTATTATATGTGTACAGTATTACATGTGTACAGTATTATATGTGTACAGTATTATATGATTGCAGGTATGGTTTGAGAATGACGTTGAGAATGTATAATTACTAATATGACATGTTTCATATTCGTTTGTTATTTTCTCTTCTTCTTTTCAATCAATGATGATACGGACGGACACATTAACGTTAGCCCAGTATATTGAACACACATACTGTTTATTTTAGGTGCACATTGATGAGACAGAAATAAAGAGTATAAAGGTGCATTTGTTCAATAAAAGTTACCGGTATAGGCCTTCATGCGACTATTAAACGAGTATAACTGTCCTGTTGAATATTAAATGCAAACAAAGCAATGTTAATAATTCAGTTCAAAATGAAATGTTCAAAGTTCAATTGGCAGCAATAAGGTTATAACTTGAACAAACGAGTGTGTGATGTGAGACATAATGTACTATTTATGTTTAGTTTAGCCTTTCTGAAAATAACACTACACGAAGTTGTGTACACATATCTGAGATAAAGCAATACAAAACATTTCAAACGTTATTGGTTAGGGTAGTATAATCCCTACTGTTGTTCATGTAATTACACTAACAACAACACCAATGATAAGTGTTATAACAACAACAATAATAATAGTAAATATGTATCGTTATAATAAGAAAACATAATGTGAACAAATAATTGAGTAGTTAATACAAGTATAAGATGGCTGTTGTGAATTCATAATCTCATAGAACTTATGATCGGAAATCTATGATAAACGAATATAAAAAAAGAGAGAATATTTTAGTAAATGCCGCATTCTACAATGACGATGTTTCCTATTTACTTAAAAGGTGGTCTACACACTGAGGGTTACGTGTATTACAGATGCTTGCTAGTAAGTCTGAAACGGAATTATTCTGACAACAGATGAGTAAAATATGAACACCGTTTTCCCTCTTCCTCGTGTGTGAAATGCATCTAGATATTATCTGTATTTAATTCTGATATTATCTATTTAATAAGTCCTAACGGGAATGTTCGTAAATGAGCCAAACGTGCATGCGAGCTTGCAGTTATCACTCGTTTGATACATATTACGGGTCGAAACAATTGTAGTACCTATGTTTCAGAAGATAATACAACTATGTATATTCTTTATGTTGTACTAAATATTTTTTTTACAGTTGAGGTTGTAACGGTACTTTGTTCAATGATAACGTTTAATTCTATCAATAAATTACCATTGGTTGACATATTTATTTCTATTGCCACATTGATGTACATTTATTATTTATAAGGGTAGTCAAACAACGCAAAATTCATAATGTAATCAATTTTAATAGTATTTTATTAAGCTTTGTTTTTCTAAAGTTCACTGAGGGGGAACATATGTCTATGTATATGGAATATTCTCTGATTGCTAAAAACCGTTGAGTTATGATATATTTGTTTTACTTTCTAGATTGCCTAAACGATACTAGAATAACAGTTTTCCAAACAATAAGGCAGCATAAAACATAAGTCCAGCGATGCTTTCAAACTAATTCCAACAATTGATTTAAAACAGTATTAAGTTGCTCGCGATCATTCCAATGTTACTTGACTTTTCTTATTATTGACGAAAAAAGTTGAATTAATGTACTAAAGAATTACATATTTGAAGTTATATCAAAACAATAAACACACATTTCGTTTACAAACGCCTAAATAAAACAAAGTTATAAGGTAGGTTGTTTTTCAAGAAATATTTCGTGTTTAGTTCCATATTAGTATTTTGTTTTACCTCCCAACAACAGACAAGAAAATAGGTAGAAATGGTCATCACTTAATCCATACTAGTTTTAAATGTAACTCACAAAGTTAAATAGTTAAACGTTGTACCGTCGCGTTAACAAGAATCCTATGTTTATTTTCTCGTATGTAAATCCTGTTTGACGTAGGTTTAGAGTAAGCAAACACAAACAAAAGCCCAAGCAAACCCTTTGAATGTATATACGTCTGACAGTGATTGTAATTTTCGAACAGTTTCATGTCAGTCTTTTCTATCATACAATACCCATAAGGGACCAAGGGCTGCCTTCTATCTCAGGTTCTACTATGTACGACCGTCATTAATTTTTGAAGCCAATTTTGTTTAGTGGGTCCCCCTGTGTAATTTGAAACCCGACAGAAGGACGTTTGGGGCTTTTTGATATCTATATAGAAAAGAGAATATGATCAATCTTAGGGGGAAACAACAATAGAACCATTGATTTTGTTATCCGATTACTTTGAGCAATCTTACTATGTTTTCATATTAAGGGTTTTGCTTAGTTGGGAAAAAGGTATTTGAGGTTTTGAATTATCTTTACGAAACTTGATTTCCCTGAATGCTGTATAAAAAGATTGGCACATGCGATTCTTTGCATTTTAATCTGAAAAAGCGAGCAATGATTGTAGTTTTATGACATATTTGACACATGTGAGTTTACGGGGAAATTCTATGATGAATATTGTATCGGTTTTACATAAATCTTGAAAGTGTGAGAGGAAATAAAAATGTTTAATTGATTTACAAAAAGTAGAAAATCGTTTTGTTTTCTGATATATTATCTTTTATAGTTCTCACAAAAACTACACATTGTCCACTGATATTAACTTATCTTTGTGCATTGTTAGCTAGTTTACAAGTACAATGCTTGAATATTTAGTAAGAAGTAGGAAGAAAAGCTAAAAACGGAAACAGATAAATTGACACATGTTTAAAACGCGGAGTCAGTGGGCCTAAAGTGCAAATACTCGCCTGGCGGATCCTTGTTCCACCATCGTGGGCTGCATCCAGTTCCTTACAGACGTCAGTTGGCTTATCTCCTCCTTCATGTGGGACCCTTTGGAGAGTATTCAATCGTTCACGTCACCTATCTGTTACATCTACATCCGTTACAAACCTCCCCTCCTTGTATTCATAACCGTTATTCCGTGTTGAGAAATATTTTCGGTGGAGAGAAAACTTTTTGATCACGAAAATGGAAAACTGTAATAAAGCTGTCTCTGGGTGTGAAAGATATTGACAATGGGTATGATGGAAAATCACACAATTGCTTATTGCTCAACTTAGAAACCTATTCCTACGATCTCTTCCTACTGCATATATCCCAAAAGACACTTAAAATTCTTTCAACCAAATGTTTTAATTTCCGGAACAGTTTTATAAAACCATCACAGAGACACTTGCTTCTCCCCCTTTGGTAGCACAGGGTCAATTTGTTAGATGGTAGATGTGGTTGCTATTAGTCTCCAGCCGATTCCACTCGAGAACTGAGAAGAAATCCCGACGGAACGCCTTTTGTTGCCTTTCCGTTCTGATAGTAAGTAAGCTGTCCCCTTAGAATTTCCGATATCCTATGGGAGACAAGAGACGCAGGGGGAGGGGTTATCGCTATCCAATCAACGTATCGAATTTCATTAGGTGCCAAGAAGTGTTTCCGATGCTCCTCCCACATTTTGCTTCCGAGAGTCTCCCAGAGCCGCTACACTCCAATCAACAATCAATAAGCCAATCAGACAGCGCCGATCGTAAAACGGATGCCGTGAAAGATGCTAGAAAATTATGATATCGGACTCTCAGTGGGTTGCCTCCCTTAGAAATACGTTCGCCATCTGTGAAAGTAATTTACACTGGAACCATCAGGGAAGAATGGCATGTAACAAAGAGCAAACTATGAAACAAGTGTAGTTACGATTTGGGTATGGATAATGGGGGACTTTACTTTGAAGCATCCATGCTGTTTTCTGTGGTTTTTTCCTTTAACGGTAAAATGCTGCATCCGAAATACGGGGCTAACTTGTGAAGCAGGAAAGGGGCGGTTTTAATGGGTATCCGGAATACGAAAGGTTTAAAGGATTCGGAGACATTAAAATGCAACAAATTTTCTTGATTATGTCTTTAGCATTCTGTTCCATGACTTCGAACTATTAAATCGCTTTCTTCTGCATTTCTTTGAACTGTGATCGATTTAAGAAAATGACCAGAATGTTATTCGACATGGACTCAGTTTTAATTCTAGGTTCGACTTTGTGCCATATGCCTTTGCGTCCTAGTTATTTATCTTCGGGGAAAATTTCAAAGGATATTCAGAACTATTAAATTTTAAAATGTGCGAATTTAAAGCAATGTTCCGCATAATTAATTCACGCTAGGGACCTGTAATCGGTTTTAAACAATTTAGATTATTACTTGAGATATTATTAGTTTTCGATTTTATAGTTTATTCATCCAATACATGAACATCTTTAAAATCCATTGATTGTATTGTTATTACTTACAAAATGGTCGCACCGTATGAAACATTTAAATGGTAACGCACGAACGGAAAGATAGTTTTTGTTTCATTGGTTTGTTTTGTTTGTTTTATTTACCCGTCAGTTTATACGTTTTCGAAAACATAAAACATAATTAAGATGAACCTTAAACATTTGATATTCATCAGGAGAACGTTTGTTTACAATGTATTTGTGTTTTTTAAATTTGAAGTAATATTTATGTACAGTAACACAGATATGGTAACACTTAAAACACAAGACTCGGACTTTCGACTTCGGATAGCAATAGCAATACTTACCAGATGAATGCTAATGAAACATAATTTATCGAAACTTCGAAAGAGAAATCAGTCTTTGTTTGTAAACAATCGACGTATGTGGGAATATATATAACTCTGGTATTACGAGCCTTAATAATTGATTGTTTTTATTTCTTATTTGTTTTACTTTAAATACCTTGATTGAATCTGTTATAATATGGAGAGAAAAACAAAGCAATCATTTTCTGGATATGTTTCAACGTAGACGGTATAAAGACATTGACTTAATATTTACCTTTTTGCGTTGTTAAATACATAAACTTTATTATCAACCAACGTAAAGCATATAGAAAGAACTATTTATCGGGAAATGAAACAAATGTAAGGAATCAAAAGACAACGGTAACAATTATAAGTGCAACCGTTAATTAGGCATAGCATTACTGACTCTGGATAAACCTTCGACTACTGGAGATATAAAACATGTTCCTAGCGGGATATATCTAGTAAAATTGTCATATTTATACCCGGTATCTTCCAAAATCCGAATAAAAGGTCACATTTGGGCCGACATACAGCGGGTGCGAAACGACCTTTTGTATCTCCGCCATTATTTACGACCAGAAGCGAGCAGTTCCGAACAACCTGTTCTCACTCAAAGTCGCGTGCCGTGTATTTGTTGATGCCAGGCTAACAATGGTAATTATTGCACTTTATTTAGACGGGGTTGACCGCTAGGGAAGGGAGAGCCCTGTAATTAGAGGAGCCCAGTTGAGCCCAAAGGAACCCTACAACTCCCTATGAAATCAGAAGGCACACTAATGAACTCCGCCCACTTTATGGTGTCACATTTCTAAAATACCATGCCCAGGTGTTCACTGTTTGTAGTCTAACATAGGAGGAAAACAGGTTTTTCTCTTTAACTTGATTATGCACCCAGATAATAGCTTAACCTTTTTTTACGATTTTATTTCTCGGTTACAGTTACCAAATGGTGTTTTTCCTTTCTTTGTTTCTTTTTTCCTCTAGTTCCGATATTTTTTTATCCTCGACAATAACTGCAAAGCAGCGAGTAAAACAACGTTATCATGACATAGACTCTTTACTACATTTGTGTCGTTAATTATATAATCAGGAGTCAGAAGTGATATGTGATAAGTATGCCATAAAGTTATCAACATAATCTATAACAGTAAAACAAAACAGCAATGTTATGAGCATATTTCAAAGACAAGACGATAGCGGTAAATCTGTTCGCGCACATTTTAAAAATGCAGTGATATATTACAGACACGTGTGACAGTTAACAAACCAAACCAACTAAGAATCCTACAGTAAACAAGACAATGATAAAACAATATACACAATACATCGCATGCGTTCCAATCGCTTCGTTACAATTATATTTTAATATGTGTGTATACATTGAATTACAAATCTGCGTGTTTGTGTTATTATATAAAGTGGTTGTTCGTTTTGTAGAGTTTATAGCGATGTGTTTTGTAGGACACGTGCTTTATTTCCTGCCAGGACAATGATTTTTCGAATTGAATTTTATTTAGGAGTCAGCATTATTCATTTTCATTTTTCTAAAATATAGATTTTATAATATTTCAAATTCAAATTGTGAATTATTACCGCTTTGCGAATACCTAGTTATGTCACTTAAACTCAGAAATATTTAATAACAGTATACGTAAGATGCCAAAACAAACAAATAAAACAGAATGTTCCGTCTCCTGTACTGTGTCATACCTTGTGTATAGTTAATGTATAATGTATATTTACCAAAGAACTCACTATTGTATGTCGTCTGGTTGGAGTTTTTATTAGCACAACGGAATTATTAAAACTAAGCCATGGTGTCCTTTTTGTTACAACGTCTGCACTTAAACTGAATGTAAATGGTATAATACGTGTTGCTGTTGAAGACGTCGGCTAACTTTGGTTCTAAATGTTTTCCGCGCTTAGCATGTTTATCGACGTTGAACCGGGCTAAAAATACGCGTGTCGCTTATCTTACACCCCTGTGCAAGACAGGGAAATCCGGTCACATGTAGCACCCGTCATGTGACTGGATTTTCCTGTCCTTGTCCACCAAGTAGGTAAGAACATGTTGTATTTCCAGACAGACATTCACATATTAATATCATTATGATGATTACGTTAAAACCCCAAGTACGAAATTAAATTTAACAATGAAAACAGTATCTTATTAAAGAAAAGGGAAAATATAGACGTCCAAAATGTGCTTTATAATTATATTGGTTAACGCTCTCTTATCCCTAACCATAGTTGGTTAATTGTCAAAAACACTATATTTGATATTTTTTGAAACACGGACTCATGCATGACCTATCAGCTTCAGTTCAATATTTAAAGTTTGTCTTGGTTCTTTATATTTTTATTCTGTTAAATTGTTGGTCATTGTGTTGTATAGTGTTTAAGCGTCACCCTAGTACATAATGTTAAATGCAGGGTAGTTATTTCATTTGTAGCAACTTTTAAATTTTGAAATTGTCTCAAATATAGAATCCCAATTTCTAATAGTGAATGCTGACTTGTCTTGGTTCTTGCTATGGCATTGTCAATAAAAGAGGTCCACTGAGCGTTGTTTACAACTGTTCATATTGTTCATCTTTTTAATCACATAATCTCTTCCTTCGCATAATTCACAAACAAAACTCAAATTGTATAGCATTTTCAAACTTAGTCTCAATGGTGGGTAAAACCAACTTATAATTAACCGTCAACGTGGATTACAATTGCTACGAAATTAACTATTGCCTATTCTAAAAGTAAAAAAATGGTTACGCTAGTACAAACTCACTTTATTTACTTAACATTTTGACAATTGTGTATTTGTTCAGTTATGTGCTTTGTAAATTATGATTCGTGGAAGTTAAACGATACTTTATAAATACAAACATTTTATTGTTGAACGCTTCATTATGTAATTCATGTAAATTATTTTTTTCTTTATTCGAGCTGGCTACGTATTGTCTTCTGTGTAGTATATATATGGTTTAAACAGTTCATTTACTTGTTATTGTTTATGGGGTAATATCTCTTTGTATATTGTCTTTTGTGTGCGGTCTGCACCGAGTGTTTACTACTATAAGTTTGTCAATGGGGTATTGTCAAAGCATGCCATCAATTTATTGTATACCAGTACTTGCTCAACTAGCTGTCTTCCATACATTTCGCTGAATATTCATGACGCTACGCAGCTACTATAAAGTCTGTTTGTATGAATACCAAATTGTTGATGTAGTAAAATCGATATACTGTACACAAATATGGCACATGTTCTATCTCTCCCCTCCTCAATTATATACTCTCTGTAGTAAATTAATTATACTTGTATATCCCTGTCCGTTGAGATGTAACAAAAATGCCAAACTAGCGGTATGTGCACTTCACTATAGTAGACGGTTTTGAAACATGGCACACGTAAAGACTTAGCATGCATTTCATTGATGAAGCAAAAACATTTTAAACAAAACAAGTCTACACTCTCAAATCAATTATCTAAACGAGTGCAGAAGTATATATAGACCATTATGAAGTCACATACATTTTGTTCTTGCAGAATAGTTTATAATTTTCAAATAAATCACACAGCATTGCCTCACCATATGTGATTTTATTAAAATCTAGATTTAAACAATTCTGACGTTTGTACCGACGAGCTGTCCAAAAGCTTAAAGGCCAAGTTTGCTGGGCGTGGCGACGATTCTCAGGGTTCAAACGTTAGTCTTGCTGTGTCTCTTGTAAATTGAAAGTGACCATGGCAATAGTTTTATGACCACGTATTTGTATAATTGATTTAACGGTCATGACGGTCGGAACGCGGCGCCTTGGTTGTCCTTATGTTACTATGGAAGGATCAAAGCTGAGAGTCGGGCTTGTAATCAGTAATTATACATAATTATGAAGATGTGTATCGAAGTAGCCCCATCTGGGAGGCAGGGGACACTCTGGTGTAGGGAGTCACTAGTGGTCAAGGTTTGAGGCGTTCGTTGCACAATGACAAAATGGTTACTAACCTGCAACTGGCAACAATGTTGTGATACAGTGTGGCGGTTAAGTTTATGGTTTTTATATAATATAGTCGTAAAATGTTCAAATATTTATAATATTAGAAATACTGTCATGGAAGGGATTTACCATAACAGCAGCGCATACCTAACTACACAGTAAACATGAAACTATAAACACACTAACTGTAAATGTAAATAACACCACAATCAGAAGAAGTGGAGCTAGGAAAAGTATATTATACTGAAGCGTAGATGAGTTCTGTTCATAAAGTAATTGTTCGTAATTTCAGATTGACAAGCAAAACAGTGTACAGTGAAGTGAAGTACAGTGAAATGTGTCCATACTCTGACTTACGGAGTGTGTCGTTATATATGGGTGGTCGCTACAAAAAGGTTGTCAGATTTATTTAGTTTGATAAGCATCGAATCTGAAATACACGCACATTAATAATTTTGTTTAAACATTATTACTTTACGTTTAGCCTACACCGCTATTCATTGCCATACCACATTAGTCCTTTACAGACAGGCTTTAAAACAAAAACAGACGAATATCAATATACAAAAATGATTAACTACGAACGTAAAACCAGAAACAATTCCATCACTCAGTTAAAATCAATACCTGACACAAGGAAAATAAACTCGGATAGTTTCAAAACAGTTACCATGGAAACATAAAATATTTCTTTCGCAAATAGAACTGAAATATCTCTGGGTAAAATATAGTGTATGCCGTTTGAACAGAGAATGTTTAAAGTTTAGAATTTAACCATGTATGCGGGGCATTGATATTTTAAGTATAATGAGAAAACAAGGTATTATGTGAATGGTTAAATGGAATTGCAATTCCTGGAACCGAGACAAAGATGGAATACATATGCATACATTCTTCATGTGACGATATGCCTGTTGAACCGAATAACATATATACAGAATAATCTGACTTCTGAAAAAAAAGATGAAACCGCTGCCTTTTACGGTGGTAAATTAAGTTTTCAATTCCTTTTGATATCTCTTACCTGTACAGGAATGCCATCTCTGTACAAAGGAGTAAAACACTTCAATAGACTAATTACCCATGTTTAAATATGTAACGCATGACGTCGCCGACGACAATAAGTTACATTCTAAAACGGTCCCGTGATTGTCTCCTATACACACACAAGGAAACGAATTGTGTTTTATTTATACAATAAAATATGACTGCACTACTTTTACCTCACGTGTAACTGTTCTTAACGAAAATACTGTCAGAACCGAAGGTATCCAAATCACTCTATATTTTAAAATGAGTTCTACATGTATATATCTTCTTAAATAGTGTTGTTAATTATGAAAACATTGTATGCATATATAGTACAGTCAACGTGAAACAGAAACAAATATAACATGAATGCAATTCGATTTTAAAGTGTGAATAAGATTTTATATTAGTATTTCGGACGTTTCTGTACCAGAACTGCTACACTTTATTTTTGACGCTGGTTCTGTAGTTTTCAACTAGAACTTGCAAGAACGAATTATATCACTCGAAAGATTGAACTATTTGAAAAGTTTTAAGCGATGCAAGAAACACTAGTAAAAATTGAGCATCGCAAAATCGTCTTTGTAAAAGTTGAACTGAGCGTCACTAGAAATATCTGAAAAAGTTCATTGATCCAGACGTTATTAGTTTGATAAGCGTCTGGAAGAATTTTTATTGGGATCCCAAGGAACAGTCAACCAGACGACATCCTGTCAATATAAGCTTTCCAAAAAACCTAGTGCAACACATTGGAGAGGTACGATAATGTTAGAATCGCGTTAATTATGGGTGCTAGTGCACACGTGATTTAATTCATACGCACCCGAACTCGTACCCAATATTTATTACCGCGATAAAACACGGACGTTTTATTTCTTAAATGTAATCTTACTCGAAAGCTCGCCTGCAAATGATGATGAATGCTTATCTTAGTTATAATTGTTCAACTATAAATTTAGCTACGATTCAAAATAAAAGGACGGGACAGATCTGGCGCACACGTATATAATATATATATATACATTAGTGCTCGGCCAACACACTACCAAAACTGTCCATTGAGCATTGCAAAAAATATATGTTAAGCGTTGAAATGTCCTTTGGTGCCTTTTCTTCTGGCTGACGATAACAAGTTTTCCCGGTGGAACAGCCGTGTCTGCGCTTTTTGCGACGTCGGATAGTAACTGCCTTAACTTAGTACTGATTTACATGGCGAACTAAATAATTAGGTAAATTCGCCGTTAATCAATTAAATTAAACGGCTCAAAGTTTATAGACCATGTTGGGCATAAATATCAATTACCAATTCTAAATGTCAGCGATGAACTGCGATGCCAAAAAGTGGATGAGATGTTATTACTGTACACTGTCCGCCTGAGGATACATTCGTTTATTGGAGGTCGCGTGTACAATGCCTGGAAATAATGATGATGATTCCACCTAGCCCGAGGGGTCACTCTACATGATTAAAGATGGTAACAGAGGCGCCTGGGTATGGGGATGTGATGTTATGAGAGAGGTATGGGATGCTTTTGTGGTGCAAATGTAACGGTAAATCTAATCTGGTGTCAACATATGTGAGAGAGGACTTAGTCAGCAATTATGCGTACGTCGAGTGCTATCTTTAAATGCAATAATCTTATTAGAATATGTAAAACTTTACATGTAATATTTTCAAAAACGGATTTTAGACGTTTAGTACTAAGTGTATATACATACTAATTAATGATGATGCCGTTATCACTATGTATACGTACACACACATGTATACTACGGCCACCAAATATGATCAAATAATAGCTGGTAACAGTCTTAGGACATGAAGTTCTGAACAGAAAACCGGGTAGATACAATTTGTTGCCGCCATTATAAGTCGCTCTGAAGTCTGATTCATGTTGGAAAGTTTTCGGACGTTTAAAATGAATGACTCAGAACGTGTTTGGTAATCACGGATCGATGTAACTTAACTGACCGAAATGCTGGCGACACATTACACATCATTATCTGACTCAATGCTGTTTTGACACTACATATACATGATACCATAATCTGAATTCTTCGGAAAGCAGTGCTCCTTTTTTGTGTTTTTCAAACCTTCAGTGAGTTGAATTTGTAGAATCTATACCTGAGCATGACAACCACATATGACAAGACAAAAGAACCTAAATATATTACCTCTTTATTTAACTCGTGAATACAAAATCATATAACTCATTTTCTCAGTTCAAGTTGACTCCGTGTTGGGGTATGGCCGGTCGATATCTCCACAACCACAACAACCTGTTGTGTTATTTTTTCAAACAATGACTAGAGGAAGTGATCTAGATGAACAACGATGACAACATGCTTGTTCTGTTCTGTTCTTGATACTAACGCATCATCACACGTGCAAAGTCATTACTCTTCAAACAAAACATTAAACAGAAATGATGAATGAATAATCGTGAAACACAATGAAATATAGATAAGCTCGATCAAGTGAATCTTCCATTTAAACTTTGCAACAAGATGGTATGCGTGATAAAAATTGTTCTGGTCGGTTGACAGTCGGGGACACGTTATTCCCAATCAAGCATATGTTCTCTCGCTTAATTTTTAATAAATCGAAGGCTTATCTTGTTGTTATCTTTCAGATTTCCGTAAATATTTAAAATTGGTGTACATTTTCTGGTCTAAAGTATTCGAAGGTTGAGCGTGTTTATGAGTGCTGATTGTTACACTATGTATAGCAGAACAACAGTACACAGCCATACGAGTTTAATCCTGAATACATATACACGCATTCGTGTTTATCTGAGTGTATGTTTAAATGTGTAACGTGCAGGGGATTAAGGTTAAACACACGATTAAAATACCATGTATATAGCCTTTAACATAACGTACATCTAAATCCCTAACATTTTGAAGAGATTGACAACCCAGATAATTTAAGACAAGCTGCATTGGTCTTTTCTTTTTCCCGTTTTCCTCTGCTGCATAACCAATGATAATTTACATTAAGAAATAACGAGAGTCATCCAGTTTCCGCTCGTTTGTTGGTTTATGAATCTTTAATAAACTACGCGTTTGTATCTTTGCAATTATCACAAGTTAATATTGGCATGCACCGGTTGCGCGCGCTGACACGTGGCTTGAATTCGCTAGCCCCCTGGCTGTCGCGTGCTTGACTCGATACGGCACAGGTACAATATTGGATTTAATATAAAATGTAGATAATATTTATTTTATCTCGGTAAATTAGTGTGGATTTTACGATTAAACGTTTTGAAAACAAACAATTAATTAATTCGCGCTAGGAAAGGAAATCACCATCACAATTACTGAATTAAACCATGATTAATCGGAAGCCATTACCAGCTTTCTTTTGCCGGTGGTGTCAGTAATTTACTTTCAAATACCAAAACGTTTAAAGATCATCCATGAACGGAAATCGTTTCTTTGTTTAAAACATTTAAAGCGCATATATATAACGTTTATTATATTGTCCGACGTTCGCTTAATGACTGTTAACCGTGCTGCAGTATTTGAACTATAAACTTATTTGTTAATGTTTTTTTATTTGTATATCCTTTAACCTAGATTGTAATGTGTATACTGTATAACGACGACATGTCATTGTGTAGTCTGTTTGGTTTGTTAATAAAGTGACACTCATTAACACTATTAGTATTATACTATTACTCAATGATGGAGGAGTTTGCCTTTGATATTTTGATATATAGACACACGATTGTATTTATACTACCGCAGTATGAATTCTTTATAATAAGTGGGTACTTTTATTGTTTCCTTTATTCGCTCATTTAACAGGAACGTTTTACAGACAAACACATCATTGTTTTGTTTGTTTATACTCAACGTTAAAGCTTCATTTATTAAACAAACAAAACATTATATTATGCCAGTTATATAGCAATATTAATCGCGCACTAAATAGCAAACAATTAACTGTAAAACTTGGTAACTTGAAACATGTCCCTAAGTACTATTTCACAATATTTTGGTTAAATACTAGTAATTTATTAATTGTAGGTCATCAAAATGAGACAATGACATACAAACCCTCAAATGAAAGAACAAAAATATTCATATAACTAAAATAGTTGTTCACCAAAGAGACCAAAGTTAAAGTAGAATACCTAACGGCATCGAATAAAAGTAGTTCATATACTATTACACATGTACTTGATGTTAAATGTAGCAGACTAATACAGACTACTAAACAGTCAATCTGCCGAATAAAGCACACATTGTGTCAGGCTAAATGCATGAACTATTTCAGACTGTTAAAATATGTAATCATGAATAAACACGGAAACGCTTACTTGGTCACTTCTGTTGTATTGTTCTTATGTGCATTTATCTGTTGATATAGGTAATGTCTAACAATCAGAATATATCACCCTGTCCAAACGAATGTATTGTTTCATAGTTATATTGTGATGATAAACATATTATTCCCCCCCCCCCCCCCCC
>ENA-OREC01000765-OREC01000765.1-marine-metagenome-genome-assembly--contig:-NODE-765-length-14141-cov-12.515145_pt1 | contig 14141 bp, 8 predicted proteins | sample MGYA00248626_ERZ508543 | MGnify/ENA primary metagenome ERZ508543 (study PRJEB26211, sample SAMN05518279) | marine metagenome | isolation source: Puget Sound, Washington, USA | host: Bankia setacea... | reverse complement strand
TTCAAAGGTTTGCTGTCAGTTTGTTTATACATCATTGGTTTTCAAAGGTTTGCTGTCAGTTTGTTTATACATCATTGTTTTCAAAAGGTTTGCTGTCAATTTAGTTATTCATCATTGGTTTTCAAAGGTTTGCTGTCAGTTTGTTTATTCATCATTGTTTTTCAAAGGTTTGCTGTCAGTTTGTTTATACATCATTGGTTTTCAAAGGTTTGCTGTCAGTTTGTTTATACATCATTGGTTTTCAAAGGTTTGCTGTCAGTTTGTTCATTCATCATTGGTTTTCAAAGGTTTGCTGTCAGTTTGTTCATCAATTCTAAGAAAGATTGTTTCAATAATTGGTCTTAGTCGTCTTAAAAAACTTCTGATGCTTACCTTATATACAATTTGAGAGTTTGATCCTTTAAATGTGGCTCCCCAGAGTGTACTATCTGTCCATATGACCTTCACCTTTGTGCCTACAGCTGGTACACCATCGTCTGGGTTGTGATCCTATATATAACACAAGATAACTGATAACATATTGCATTTTTTTTTATCTATTTTGTCTATGTGCAATAGGATAGAAGGCAAAATCAGAAGATTGTAACTCTTCAATCACATTTAGTATCCAAAATGAGTTTAATAAAAAAAGGGTACTTTATATCAAACTTAATAAAAACATTGATGAAAAGAGCCTATGATAAACAAAAATGTGTTTTCTGCAAACCTTGCAGTTTACACAAAGGGGGCTGTCCATAGACAACCTGAGGTTCAAGAAAAGACATTCCAATCAAACTAAACACTAACATGAATATCTTCTGGATAGAGATCTTTGCTAAATGACCCATCATCAAAGTCCACCTCATAGAATGTTTGATCTCGACTGCCCAGTACATCAGCCAGGTAGAAACGTGTGTTTTTATGCTTGGCTATCACTTTATCATCCTCTGTCAACATGGTCAGCTGTCTTTCCTTTAGCTAAGCAAGATAACATAGGAAAGGGAGGTAATTCAAATGTTATAAATGCAAACACAGCACATTGAGCTACTTAACATTTAAATTTATACAGCTAACAACTTCAATCATTTGTAAGTAACATTAGATTATTAGTTGTTTACTTGAAATAATTTATACAGAGAGCTCAGAGAATAACTTTGATTTATGTCTAAACAAAACCAGAAAAATGATCCAATAACTCATGAGAAGGGTATAGATATTGACTCATGCAGTTGTCTCCCTTATGACATGACAACAAGGGTATAAATAGAATCTATGTTCATATTTATCAGATTCTGTTTAAAGCCTTTGAGAATTTATCCATTTTGGTGTGTTATTAGTGTTTTAATACACAAAGAAGAAAAGGCAACTATATTTGTGAATCATTTATAAACAACAAATGTTAAACTTTTTCCTGTAAACTGATAGACAGAACCAAACCACAATGAACTGATGCACTTACTTTAGTCTTTGTTAAATAGATATGTCTGGAGCAGGTTATAAACACTGGATGCGGCCAATCACTGGTTTCAAACACTACCCCTGCTGCATGAGCACATGTCACGTGGAATGACAATGTACATTTCCCATTAGAACATTGGACACATGTGGTGGGGAAATATTTCATTTCCGTAATAAAAGAACCACAGTACTGACACTTCTGAAAAAGTAAAATTTAAGGATGGAAATATCAAAACATCACACTTGTTTCTGTTTCTTGCCTAGTTTTCATTTCATTTTAAACATATTTGAAGAAAAAAAGGTTTTTTTACCATTCCAAACACTCTTTGACAGTAACCTAGAAAACACATTTAACTCATCTTCTAGAAAAGACTGTCTTGAACCATTCGCATGATTTAATATCTATAAGGACTTCTAAAAAGGGGCCAAACAAAGCAATTTAAAGAAATTAGCTTTGTTTATTACTGCTTTAGAGTATTTAGGCAAACAGCACTTTACTTAAAATATAAAAACAAACTTCAATTTACTTACAAGTTTCATCCTGGCAAAGCAGATCTTGTTAATGTTAATAGGTTCTCTTTGTTGGACATTTTCAAACTTAACTTCTTTGATGACCAGTGCACAGATCACATGTGCCCAAAGTCCATTCTTTGTAGTTGGCTTCAATGCTCCACCACGTAATGTACACAGACAACATTCCTGTAACCCAATGTCAAAAGGCATCTTTCAGTATTACAAACAAAACAGTCACATTGTGAAGATTTACTTGTCCCATAGTCCTGCTGAGGGTTTCTCTATGCAAGATGAGTGAAGAATTTATGGAAATGTTTGATATCAATTGTATATTTATTCTTTTTACAATAATCTTATGAGTTAGACACAAATAAATTTTACAACCACTCAGTTAACACTTCGTGCTTTTAAGCCAGTTTGTATTTAATTAATTAGTTTCTGAAGCAAATGTCAGAGACTTACAGCTTCAATGTTTTGTCGCACACATCTTGCACATCTCCATACCGGACCGTCTAACCTTTCCACCCCATAACAACCTGCAAAATACAAGATTTCAGAAATATTGAAAAAAATGGCTACTGACATACCATGGTCTCCTTCAAAAAGAACAGGACTGAGAAGTTCAAGTGAAGAAAACTGGACTCTTAACTGCTGTAAACTTAAAATTGATATTGTAATAAATCATTCAGGATTGTTTTTTATAATCACTGTTTAGCTTATGTGAAAAGCTTGGTTTTTTAACTGGGAAAAAAAACCACACACGAAACAACAGGTCGTTTTCATTCAGGAACAAAAAGGATGTTCTGATAAGACAAAATTGAAAGGTTGTTTTGTTAACATAGATTCAAGGCATTATGGGTTTATATCACTATAGAACTTCAGCCTTATACAGGTAACTTCCACATGAAAAGTTATCTTTAAAATCATGCAGTTTTTGCATCTCTTTTCTGGCTGGTGTTTTAGAATGTTATGCAAAATGACAGAAAAAAGGCTCCTCGAACTTGTGAAAAGCAGTTCTTGAGATGTTCAAAGATTTAAGGTTGTTTCAATTCAAAAGAACTTACTTGCATGTACACACACTTTACAATCCTCACACACCAGTAGTGGACTAAGACCGTCATCATCTAGTAAAGTATTGTGACCAAATGGACTTGGGTTATCTGTACTAGTGGCAAAACATAGCTCTGGTATCATAGGTAAGGAACGCTCTGGTAAACTACTAGACCAATGTTTGTACTCAGTATTCACAACATTGTCGGGGCTCGAGTCTGTTATAGGATCTTCTGGACTGAGCTGGATAAACAAAATAAAACTGAGATGTATTTTTTTTAAAAAGAACAATTTGCTGTGCCTGTAACATAAAATATAGCAACCTTTGATACACAGCTATTTGCTAATGCCCATCTCTTAAAGTTACAACGACTGAAGCATTAAAGAAGTAACATTAGGCTGGACTTATATAAACATACTCTCAAATGCAGACCTGTGGAAGAACTAATCAAGATATTCCAATACATAGCATTATTAACACAACAATTAAAGACGTGATACCTTGAATGGCACAAAGAGAGCACAGATACAGCAGTGTGGGCTATGTATGGAGAAGGCTTCATTGAAGGCCATCTCTGCATCAAAGTCTCCTGGCTTGTTACGCCATAGACGCTGCAACGGCTGGGCCCAAGTAGCACTGGGTCCCCATTCTTGTGTAAATTCTGAAATAGCGTTTGAATGATTTTTGTCTTAAAATCTGGGTCTGTCTAGTAACATTTAACAGTAATAAATTATATTAAGACATTATTTCACAAAACAAGATTTTGCATTCCTTAAATTGTTTCTCTTGGTTCTATTAACTCACACACTATTTCCTTTTAATACACACATCAAAAATTTGTAACAGTCATTTTTCAAAATGTGTAATACTGATAAATTACTGATAATTAATAAGAAATACTTATGTAGTTTTCACTAATCAGAACACATCTACGTTTTAATTTTCGTTTTGTTTTGAGTGGGGGAGGGAAGTTACCTTTCATTTTTATAGGCTCTTTAGTACGACCTTTCAGCTTTTTGTTCTTGCCCTTTGAGCTGTCCACTGGTTCCTTTAATTTACCTTTGTTTTTGCGAGGAGAGTTTAAGTCTTTCAATACCTAAAAAATATAACATTGTATAATACATCTAACATTCATTTTTTTACTAGCTTTCAACTGCATGTAAGACTTTCAGACATATTTCTAAACTCAGCGGCTATACAGTAGTATGATTACACTACTTGTTAAACAGACGTTTTAATTTTAATAATACTTTTAATACAGTTACCAATGGCACAGTAGTGATATTTGATGTAAAGAAAGATCTGCCAAACTACATTAAGGCTTACTATCCAATTGCAATTAAAGACAAACATTGTTATGGAGACAAAATCATAAACTGTCTTCAGGCTCATTTGGAAACCTATTAGCATTACTGCAATATAACAACCTGGCATGCTAAATCAATTTGTGTTTGTATTGTTACCTTTTTAGACGATTCTTCTCCGTCGCTGTGAAATTCTCTCTTGGCGTCAATCACATTCTTCTCTCCATCTGGGCCAGATTTTCGCCGTCGTTTCTTAACGTTCTGATGCTTATTCCCGATAAATGAATTATAACTCGAAGTCTGTACGATAGTATGAGCTGTTTCTAAATCGTTACTGGACATTGGATACACTGGATAATTGTCCCCTTCATGTTTAAATGAACTTATGACACTCTGAGAACTGCTGCTGATTGAATAGTTAGATAAAGTGTCCGGATCACTCTTAATGCTTACATTATCATGTTCTGACTCCATTCTTAATATGGGAGCTTCCATTTCAAGCATGGGTGGTTCCATTTCAAGAACAGGGGGTTTCATGTCCTCCAATTCTTCTTCCTGTAACAACTGGGCAGGCATGGATGTGGATTCCAGGGTGGTCATAGAAGAAGTGAATGTCTGGGTTATTGGAACTATAGGCTGAGGTATTAATTGTAAAGTTTTAGCTGGGCTCATCAGTATTGGAGGCGGTGATAAACTTGCAGCTTTCTGAGGTAAACTTGCATCAAATTGGTCATTTATCAACTGCCTGGAACTATTTATGTTATTGTATGCCTTCGTATCATCTGACAATGCGTATTTGATAGTTTGTTCCATGTTGTGTATTCTATTCGAACTTGAATTTATGCAAGTCCCATTTTCAACTACTCTTGTGTTTGGACTATTGTTTTTAGCTGCTAACAACAACTTACAGACTGTCTGCCTGCCTGTCTTTATTGTTTTGTTAGTAGAAACAGCACTTCCATCCATACCTGCAGTACTGGTAATAATGGACAAAGGTGTGAGTGAACCAAGACTGTTTCCATTACATACTGTAACAACTTTGTTTACAGAGTCACCATTCTGTACAGCTAGAATTTGGCCAACCTTATTTTGTTTCTCCTGTGATGAGACTGAAGTAACCATGTTACCGGTTGCCATGAAGGATCCACTACTTGTGTTTGTACTGATTGTGGGCCCCATCACAGGAATATTCACTAAAAAAGTCTGATTTCCATTTGTGACAAAGTGTGACTGGAAAGCTTCCTGACTAACAGCTGTTCCCTGAACTCCCTGACTGCCCAAATTTGCTGGATTCTGTACTTGAAACATATTCTGTTGCCCTGTGGTCACAGTTTGAGGAGCTTGGACATTTCGGGTGTCTACGGACTGTGTAATGATCCTTCCTGGCAGTTGTTGTACAGTTTGAGGCTGTAGAAGCATGGCTGGAGAACCAATAAAAGATTGGCTCCCTGTCACTATAGAATGAGGCTGTGCAGAGGTCAGTAACTGTCCACCAGGAAACACTTGATTCATGGTTTGCAGTGTAGTTGGATTCACTGCAAGACTGACAGGAGAGGTTTTCTGTACGTTTGAGATCAGTTGGGAATTGTTTATCAGTCCTTGAATTTGGGGCTGTTGAAATGTATTTACTGCAGCCTGCAAACTGCTAATGGGCTGCTGCACAGTAAATGATGGAGTAACAGTATGGTGTACAAAAGATGATGGAGACTTTGAGACAGATGATGTTGGATATGAAAGTGACTGAGATGTCCAATTTAATGCTGTAGGTGTGAAGAGTGGATTTTCTAACTGAAGCCTCGGTGGAGACTGAAATTTCATTAAAGTTGAAGACACCTTTGCCTGTGGTGACATGCATAAGGCTTGTTTAGGATGTATTGCTGTTGGACTTGAAATAGGAGACTTCTGTGGGCACTTGGATTTTGGAGAGCTGCTGGTGGACCTAGTGGGTGAAGTTAAACCTGACTTTGGAGAAGTTCCTGGCAATATTTGCGATGACCTTCCTGCTTTTGAAGCACTTGAAACTGGTCTAAGTATAGTTGGTTGATTTTTTCTGCCTTTCTCTGGTGTTTTTGCACTTGGAGAAATAGGATCTGGAGGTGCCTGAGAAGTTGGCATCAGCTGGAGAACACGCTGACTGTCTGTCTGTGTTTGCCCTTGCAATGCTGATGATAACTTCTGTATGGTGAACATAAGATTCATATCTGGCTTCTCAGCACCAATGGTCTCTATGTGCTTTGCCTGACTAGCTAGCTGAGAGAAATCTAGACAGCTACTAGCAGCACCTGTTCCACTTCCAAACTCTTTAACAAACATATGACTTTGCTGTGGACTTCCTATTATCATTGGACTGGAAACAGGCTCACCAAACGCAGATTTCCCAAACTTTGAATGTTCGATACTACTCATACAAACGTGAGTTGGAAAGCCTGGTCTATCTGGACTAACAGTTAGTGCTCCTTTGTTCCTTTGATCAAGAAATTTGTGTGACTTGGTGGTCTGCTGTTGAATAATGTCGTGTGTGAGCTGGATTAATTCCGTCCCTAAATCTTTATGCTTTTCTACAAGATCATGAGGAACATCACCTTTCAAATTATCTTTGTCTTTTTTAACTTTAACACTAGCTCGAGCAGTCTCACTAGAAGCTGCCTTTTTCTTTTTACTCACATAGCTATGTTCTGACACAAATTTCACAACATTAGTATTGTTTTCACTTTCTCTTTCTTCCCCAGCATCTCCACTTTTATCAGGTGGTTTATCTTTCTTGTATTTTTCCAGAAATTTATCAGTTTGCTGTTTTAACACTTCAATGTCTTCAGATAGGTTTCCTCCACTGTCACCAGATGGCTCAGCCTTCACTTCTACTTCCACTTTTTCTTCCTTCACATTTTTTAACTCTGTACTAGGCTTATTATCATCTGTTTCAGAGCCAACAGACTCTTCCCTTTGCTTATTACCTGAAGTGTCTATTTTAGCTGCTCTCCCACATACAAACTGATCAAAGCTCCTTTTTGTTGCATTTCTTCGGCCTAGTTTTCCAGATATTGAGTACATGAAAGCTTCTTCAAACGTTTTAAATCTTTTCTTGTCATCAGTTAGTTCAGCTGGTTTATCAATTCTTTTTCCACTATCACTCAAGTACACATCTATTTTACCTCTTCGTTCAACACTACCACTAGGTTCACTATCAACTGACATGGACTTCTTCCTTGGTTGAGCTTTAACAGTTACTTCCGAATCTGATGCTGCTGGTTCTTTTTTAACACTTACTTTATCTTTTGTTTCCTTTTGCAAATTCGCTACTTTATCCAATTCCTTTTTTGAATGTGCAGCTTTATCTAATTCCATTTTTAAGATTGTAGCCTTCTCAATTTCCATTTTTGAAGTAACAGTTTTATCAGATTCCTTTTTCAAATTAACACTCTTCTCTGCTTGTGGAGTCTTCTCTGTATTTGAATCTTCACCTTGCAGTTGATTCTGGGCAGTTGGTGTTTTCAATTTTCCAGGTTTTTGTTTCAGACTTGTTTTCTCCTCTTTCTCTTCTTTTCCAGCTTTGCGGACATAAGGACGCTTGGGTCTAACGACAGGCTTGCCAGTCTTGACATCACTTGGACCGGGAGTTGGTGCATCAGAGTCTGTGTCAGTGAAAGGATGCTGAACTTTGACTTTACGCATTCTCTTCATCTTACGCACATCTGCTTCAATGCCATCCTCAACATCAGAATCTATTGGTTTACAAAAATGACTTGTTAAGACAAATGATGCCATATGAGGTGATTTATAAGGCAAAGAGGAATTAATTCTATATATTTCTTGAATCAAACTACAGAAAGTTTAAAAAGTCAACTCTAGTGGACTTTTTACTATGCTTTAGACTTTGCAAACATATGATTACCATGTGCAACAAACCGTCTAATTAATGTTGAAGAATATTCAAAAACTGTATTAGAATCACTGTTTTGAAGTACATAACAACTGAGATAACCTTGCAAATAAAAAATCAAGCTAGCTAACACTAGAAATGGTTTGTTTTATATATGAAAAAGTCAAACTCACTTTTACACAAAACAAAATGTATGCATTTTAGACCAAACTTAAAATGGCTGATGAGATAAATCCATCAAAATTATATTACCCGGTAATAAGATACTGTACAAAAACAAGCAATGAGAGACAGTCATACAAATGGCAAGGGTAAACTTTTGTGGTTTCATATTTACCATCAGTTCCTACTTTTATCTTTGATATAGGATGCCTCTTTGTGCCCACTACACCTGAGGCATTGGCTCTTTTTCTGCAATCACTGAAAAATGAAATGTACAATTACACACAGGTCATTACATGTATACACTCATTTTTATAGATTTGAATTTACTTTGTGATTGATATACCACTGTCAACTCCTTGAACACTTGAAGTGACTAATTTCTACAAAAAAGTGATTTATTTAGGGTTCTGTAAAATCATCTAGCAATCTTAAAGTGTATAAATCATGATCCATGGTCCAAAACAAAGCGAGCTAATTACACAAGTTCATGGATCATACAAGCCACAAAGCTCTAAATAGATAAAACAGATTCATAATTAACATTGTACATTTTGAGTGTATTACTTCAGCTTCACTGACAACTGTAAAGGTTTTAGTTTTCAACTTGTATACTAACCTGTGTTTGTAGAGTTTCTTCTGGTCGTCTTCAGGATGGGCAGCAAGATCTTTGCCCCCTCTCCAACTCTCATATTTCTCTGGTTGGAATCTTCTAACAAATGTGTCCATCTCAATCTTCACACCATCATTACGGCATTTACACTGAAAGTTCAACAAACATTTCAACATACTTATACTTTTCTTGGTTAGTTTTCCCTAACCCCCATTGTTCCAAGATTTCAAATGTCATTGCAATTCTCGTAAACTCCCAATTGTTAAATTACATAACTAGAAATGTGTTGCCTAAACATCAACAATGTCACACCGTGTTTTAAATGGACCTTTTAAGTTTAAGGTAGCTTTGGGAGCCATGCGCAATAAAACATCAAACCATATTTGTCATTTGTGCATTAGGATTTAGAATTCTGATTGTTTTCAAAAAAGGTATAGACCAGACATTCAGATGATTAGCAAGCAGGCTAGAAAAAAATTAAGTAAGCCTAGAGAATGTTCAAGCTGCATACATGTCGAGGAGTGAAAGAGAACGGGTTCCAAGTGCTTTTGAATAAGGAATCAAATTGAACCCTTTCCAATTTAGCCCTTGATAAAGATTGTAAAGATAAGTACCTGTAAGCAGCGTTTTCCATACTCTATCCATCGAATTGAGGCAAAGTTTGTAGACTCAGCACAGTTAAAGCCATGATTATAACCAGAATGGTAGCCATAAGGAAAGGTAATCATGAACTCTCCAGCTTCTTGAGTTATCTGGAAATGAAACACAAGTCATATTACTTTTACAGCAGAACTAAGCATATGAAATGTACACGAGCCCCATCAAAGGCCACGGTTGTTTCCTTGTCAATCCTTGAGCGAGAAACTATACTCTTATTGCTTAGTACTGGTTGGTTCCAGGAACAGATTCGAGCGTGATATCACAATCGAAATAAAATAAATTGAGGGCCTTATGGAAGACTGACTTAAATGTCAAATAAGCCCCCTCGTTAAATATCGTCAAAACCTAAAACCAAAAAAACAATTAACAAAATATTGTTATAATCTTGAATGTGTGCACAGAAAAGGTCTTGCTTGAGCTTTCAGGTGTTCAGTTAAATAAAAAGAATAAAAAGTTATATGTTTCTAGTTAATTTAGTAAGTTGTCTATCTATATTTTTGTTAGTTTCGGGTTTGACGGTAATTAAAGATAAAGCTTAATTGACATGATCATTAATCTACTATAAGACACTAAATTTATTTTAGTTTGATTGTGAAATCAATCTCGAATGCGTTCCTGGAACCAACTGGTACTAAGCAGCAATAAGGTGAGGTTTTTGCACTTGGAAACAACAGAATCCTTTTAGAGTGTTCAAACTCACAACTGACTGATTTCAAGTCAGATGCCCTACTCACTGCGCCACACAGCCCCATTGTTTTGTTTAAAGCATGTGTTCCATAAACTGTTCACTATGTACAAAGACTATTTTTCCATTACAGTAAGCTAATGCTAAGAAATATTTCTTATTTTTCACACCTTATTGTATGGTATGGAGTATTTATTCAGCACTTTTGGAGAAATCACTGTCATCTTGTGTCGCAAGAAGGCTGGACATGCTTGAAAGGAACTCGAGAAAAACCCTGAAAGGCAAACAATTAGCAGTTCTATAGAAGATATTTGACAACTTTTAAATGAAACCAGATTGTAAAAATGAAAATTGCTGACTGCAAATTACCAATAAGAGTGTTACATACTTTTTTTATTATTGTTTAGAGTTGCACCTTCTTAAGTATAAACTCTACAGTAGTACTCACCTTGCGCTAACCGTTCTAATCTCTTTCCATGCTCTGGAGGTATAGCATACCAAGTCTTGGGAGCCCCAAAGTGTATATAGTTAATACTGTACAAATCCATATCCTCTGTATGCCAGGCAAAGGTCGTCTTCCACATACCAAAGTAAAGGTAGGCAGTATTGACGCCCTCAATTTTTATACCATAATCTTCACCCACAAAGTCTAGAATGGACCCAAGTTTGTTGATGTTCCATGCTTGTTGATCAGGGTCAGTTAAGGTACCAGAAATGTCAGCTCCATACATAGGGTTAACAAATGTGATGTTCTTCCAGTATTTTCTGTCTAACTCTTCATAATCAAAGTGCTTTGGAGTTTTAAACCTGAAACAATAACAAAAGCAAACAAAACATTAAGTGTGCACACTTCTAAAAACAGAAAACATTAGTAATTTGTATTTTTTAAGAGTAATACATTATAAAACAGTTTAAGGACAAATGACTCGTATGGATCTAACATCAGTTTATTCCATATTATCATTCATTTACATAAGCAAACTTAACCAACATATACTAGATTTGGGCGACATTAAATGTAAAAATGTTTTGTCAATGAATATCATTACCTTTCACCATTTGCCAGCTTTTCAAAGTCTTTTACATGTATTCCTTTTTTCTGTATGTTGTACTGAGTATAAAGACCCTGACTGCCATACACTTCTTGTACAATAGGTGCAGGAATAACAATGTCAAGGTCATCATAGCCGTCTCTCCGAGGACACCATTCTGCTGGTGGTATAATCTGAAAGATAGAGTGACATTATTTTGAGGTATTATGATGTGTATAACTATTTTTAAAACAATTATGATCCACAGTGATGTATGTCTACAAGACAACTTGAGAGGTCGCAATTTATTAAAACAGGAGCCCAGACAAATGACAGTCAATGTTCAGGTACCAATAGATTATTAGAGCCTATACTCATTTTTTATAGTTTGATTGAAGCAAGAAGCAATTAAATACTTATGTAAATCATACTTCAATCCTGGGACCAAGCAGTACTGGGCAATGAGAGTAGTTTCTTGCACAAGGAAACAATTGGAACCTATAATGTGGTTCCAATTCATGCTTGACATCCAGAAATTACGAATCCATAACATTAAAGATGACAACGAACATTCCTTTCATGTCACTAATGTGTTACCTTGCAAACACCAGCTTTTTGGGCTCCTTGGGATTCAATATATGTTATGTATTTGTTGAAGTCTTTGAATTCCTCCATTGTAGGTCTAAAGACCATGATTTTAGGGATGTTTGTTCCTCCGCTTGAAGACTCCATGGCTGCATTGATTTCATCTGAATATCAGGAGGATGTCTATCCTGAAATGTAATATAAAAAGTCATTCTATGAACTGTTTAAACAACTGCATGGTCAGAAAGTGGATAAAGTAAACGGACATTTCGCCCCCATCATGGTTGCGAAAAGTCCTCATGAAATGGGTGCTCAGACCCCGTTTGATGTAATTAGATATATATATATAATGAACAAATAATGTTTTTAACAAATTCTTCATGTATAAATGAATTTGAGTATATTTAATTTGTTTGCTGTACATAATTGATGATAATAAATATGGTTGATTGTTTTTAATAAAAAAATGTGTGATGCTGTAGTTAGGCTAATGTTTCATGTACGTAATTTATGATAACAAATATGTTGATTGTTTTGATTATCTTTCACGATGTTGTATTTATATTTAGTTGTTGTTAACTGTTGTAAATTGTTTGTAAATAAGTTTTAATGTATAATAAAGATTCAAAAAATGTAATGTGGTTGGCTGTAAAAAAATTAAAAATAATGGTTGGTCTACATCAATCCGTAAGTTAATTATTTTGAACAAACTATTAAATATCTTCTATTTTTTCTTTCAGTGAACAATAAATAAACATTAATTTAGATAAACCTTGTTCTTTTATTTCTAAGCTATACTATTGATTAGAGACATGCTTCAAAGGGTTAACGTTATATAGGTGGGCGAAACGTCTTGGGGCAAAACGTACAGGTCGCGAAACGACCCGTAACCTAACCCAGGACCTCTTAATTATCATGCGCACACTCTTCAAGTTCCACTGAACTTCCCAACCATCCGGCATTTTAAAGTTTTTTTAAAAGGGCATCATATATATGTCACTGTAAAGGGATACATAAGGATAAAGGTGTCTACGTTTAAGGTAATTCCCTTGTTTGAAACTTTAAAAGAACAAACACTTTTTGGTCATTATAATTTAGCACAATGACACTTTCAAGTGACATCCAAGATGATGTTCTGCAACATTTCATCAGATCTATACTTGTCAATATTTTCCTTATAAAACTCACATTGAAAGTGTAATTTTACAAGGATTTGTGTGGTTTCGTAACCATCATATGTGAGAAAAGACATGTTAAAATGAAGTTAGTATTTTGTGCTATTCGATAACTAGATACAGACTATACAAAAACAAAACAAAATGGCTTCTCCGACAAAACGCTAGATTTCGCTTAGTTTATTTTCATTTATAAATCAAACCAAATCAGAAACCGACCTGATAAAGTCGCATTTTGCAACAATATATCGATATCCAATGAATTACACCTGTAAAAGCATTGCACAATAGATATAACGTAGTTTTCTAGTCGCAATAAAGGTACTGTCATCCTGCTTGTGGAGCAACGTGATGAAAACATTGATGTGTCAAAATATATATACAGCAACTATGGATTCGTTAAGTTTGTCTAACGTTATTTATCGGTGGAATTCAATAGATAACTAGATGAAGATTCTAAATAATGCAGCTTTACTTACCGTCACCTCGCTCAGATCCCTTTATTCCAAGAAAAAATCAGTTGTCGGCAACTTCTACAGGCTTACGTGACCATGAAGGTCTTAGCGTAGCCGGTTTAGAGACGAAAAGTAGGTCATTATTTTTATAGTGATTAACAAAAACAATGCAATGTAAGTTGTACTCGTGCAATAACTATATAAAATAAGTGGATTTATATCACAAAAACAAGTTTTGTGGCAAAAGAAAAGATTTTTAACTTGACCAGTTCAGACTACGTCGGCGCACGAATTAATTAAACTATGAAAATAGTTCTTAAAATGTTCTATAGTCGTTTTCATATAGAGTGACTGTATTCCGGAGTTAACTCTCTTGATTAAACACTTCTTCTCCTTTCCTTTAACGCCACGTGATCCTTTACGAATAGCACAACACGATTTAAAGGCCTTTTAACAGTAATGCGTTATTAAATATTAACGTTACTGATCTATTTTGTAAGGTATTGAGAAACTCCTATCCAACCTAAATCCTCATAAAGCTGCAGGCCCTGACCAATTAAACCTATCATCCTAAAATACCTTTCGACACT
>ENA-OREC01000764-OREC01000764.1-marine-metagenome-genome-assembly--contig:-NODE-764-length-14143-cov-13.328380_pt1 | contig 14143 bp, 5 predicted proteins | sample MGYA00248626_ERZ508543 | MGnify/ENA primary metagenome ERZ508543 (study PRJEB26211, sample SAMN05518279) | marine metagenome | isolation source: Puget Sound, Washington, USA | host: Bankia setacea... | reverse complement strand
GGTACTTGTTTCCCCCGATACTTGTTTATTCAGTCGAATTAGGGAACAGCTAACTTTGGAATATATGCATTGTGTGTACAGGTGTTGTTGTTTTTATAAATTCTGGATAAGAAATGACTGTTGGGTTGTCAGCTGTGTTTGATTTTGTTTTATAGTGTGTGTGTTTTTTTGTTTGTTGGGCAAACCCTTACACAAATAATGCAATTCATATGCACTATTTATTGTTATAATTGTTGTGTGTGATTTAGCTTAGACCTTTCGTTAACTGTCACAGCGGACCAACACTGACATTAACACTTTGCTGCGTCAGTTTAGTCTTGCAATATTAGGTCAATTGAAAACATTATGTAACAAATATGTACCCGAGTATAGATGTGGCAAGTTGTTGAAGGCAGATGAAACATGTGACAATGAAGTTAACATAAACTATGACTATAAGTGTCGGCACTGATTCCAACTTTTATTTACATATATAGCTTAGATTCACAATGTGAAAACACAAGCAAATACATATTTGTACAAAAACAACAAAATATATAACAAAACGTGACGTGACGTGTGAATACCAGGCAAGCTCTAGACGACCTACTTGATGAAGAACCACAATGGGCAGCTGACTTTCAATAAAAGAGACAATATTTTCAAGATATGGCATATTCAGTAACTAGACCATTAGACGCATGTCGTGGAATGGATCTCATTACAAACTACTCTATGAGTTTTATCAAAAATTACTTAATGTACATGTTAACATAGTTCCAACCTATTTATCATGAAAGGTGAAAGTAGATTATACAGCTCACGTATCCATCTACACAGCCATCAGTTGAACGTGTAAGACAAATACAGAGAAACATTTATAAGTTGGTGAGCATTGTTAGAATTAACACTTGATTATAACATCTACATTCAAGTGGAATACACGTTATATGTTAAGATAATCATACGGCGTACTGGTCCACACAAATGGCACTCGTTGTTAGAAGGGTGTTATATGAGATATAATACTTAATCTTAGAGAGATACAAGACAATACACATATAATCAATCGATACATCTTAGAGAGATACAAGACAATACACATATAATCAACCGATACATCTTAGAGAGATACAAGACAATACACATATAATCAATCGATACATCTTAGAGAGATACAAGACAATACACATATAATCAATCGATACTACAACTGTCACAAATCAATTTACATTATGTTTTATAAGGGTATGATAACATGTCAGTAAATCAGTTATACTGTGTAGTATTATCAGGTATTGGGTATGTACACAATTTTAGTTTTACACTGCTTTACACGTGCATTGGTACATGGTATCACCTGACTGACTTGTAGAACAGGGTTTGGTCAGTTTGTCATACATGTGTAGCTCACTTTGGACAGAGACAGCCAGCTGGACAGACTGGGTTGGGCTGTGAATTATTAGTGTCTATACTATATAGTTACCTTATTCTGCTGTTTGCTCCATGCTTCAGGGTAAGTGTATTTGCTATTTCTTTGTAATATGCTATGATTTAAACCAGTTTGATGTTATTTGGTATAATTTAGACCACTCTGTGTAGTTTAGACCACATTTCATGCTTCATGTTAAATAGACCGTTTTATGTTAATAATAAGACCGTTGTCCACTATCTGTCCGTTAAATCGATGAGTGGGTGTAACAATGTACTATTTGTGTGTGTTAATGCGGTATTATTGTACTATCAAATGTACTATTAACTATTAAGGGGGTATTTATTGTGTGTATTATTGTCAAACTTAGGTTGTTGGCTATTGGTTGGTTCCTTTAGATATACGACTGGTGTGACATTGAGGTGGTATCTGAGGAGAAGGTGACCTTGAGGTGGTATCTGAGGAGAAGGTGACCTTGAGGTGGTATCTGAGATGTGACCTTGAGGTGATATCTGAGGAGAAGGTGACCTTGATGTTGTATTTGAGGAGAAGGTGACATTGAGGTGGTATTTGAGGAGGTCGGGTGCACGTTAAATTACGTGTATATTGGGTGTGGTCATAGAGTTGTGTTAGACGTATTGACGTGTCGGAGGGCTGCGGCCGTTATTACAGGTAAGGTATGGACACCTGAGACACTTGGGCCATGTGACCTCGTTTGTGATTGGTCGTGGGGAACCTGTCTGGAGGATAAGTGTTTTATAACGTACTTTATTGACGGGTTGTGTGTACAGTGCACTGGGTGATGTGGTGAATGGTGAACTGTGATTGTACTTATTGTAACAGTGTTTTAACTTTGCTAGTGTGTCATTTTCATTTAACATTTGAACTGTGAACATTATATATTTTTGATAAAGTCATAAGTTTGTTTCAAGTTAATGGTAATATCATTTTTCTGAACTTCTATAATATTGTAACTTAAACCAATGATAAATATTCTGGAAACTGAACATTACAGAACACCGCTAACCATCCTTGACAAGTGTGACAACAACCCCTTTACAAACGCGCTACTTCCAATAGTAAAACTCAGTATTGATGAAACCATTCAACATGGGAAGGAAGCAGGATATTCTGAAGTTATCACCGAGTTGGGTTACTTCCCTTGTCTTTAATAAAGACGTTCTAAAGGTACATCTGTACTCAACGACAAGTTTGTGAAAATTCATGTGCATGTATATTAGTACCTGTATGCTCACGAAGGACATTTTAATATATTGGTTTATAGGTCGATACGTAGATGACTTGTTTTAATTTACACGTATATGTGTTAAAGGCCTATGGGCAAAATTTAAAATAAGTCTAACAACATTGTAAAATGTTATTTAACCACCTTATTGTATGAATGGGCGCGAACAGAGTGAAGTGGACTTTAATTAAACAATTTATAAAACACATGTTTCAGGAGGATATATTACATGTACATTGATTATTGTACATTTATTGATACGTGTACTCGTATTTTCAATTGCCGTACTCTATAGTACAATTTAATTCGGCAAACAAGTTGCGTCTTTGATAGTTGAATGGTATCTTTCTCTCGTTTCTGTTAATGTGAAGCATTTATCCACGAAGCTTCCAATGTGTACATAGTCACCAAACGAAAACCTATACAGCACACCTGCGGTTGAATGCTTAAAGTACATGTAGTGTTAACATTCTGTCCATTCATTGGCTGTTTAATTGACCAAAGAACAGTCAAGATACACGCATACGCTTTATAAAGTAGTGCTGTAGCGCAACTGATGTTTTTATATCAGAATAGTGGTTATACAATAAATAAAACATTTCCAATTTTACGCTGGTTAGTTTTAAACAAAAATATGTGTTAGTTTGAAGCAGTATAGTTTTAAATAACGCATAATGGTTTAACTGTCAAACTCATTGTATCACTTCGCGTTGATTCGGCTCAAGTTGAAAGTAGACGTAGCAGAATGGAGCGTTTCACAAACCACAACAGAACAGTGGTGGAAATTACAAACTTACGTGTTAACAGTGATAACTGAACTTGTTAATCGCTTCATAAAATGTTTTCACATCGGATTTATATGTGTATACGCGTTGGATATCGTTATTAATTGTGCAATCATGAAGTTAAATAGTTTGACAGTCGGAACGCTGTTTGCCGTTGTGATTTACACGTGCGTTATAGTAGCAAAAGCGAAAGTGAACGAACATGATATTTTGTTGTTAAATAAGCCGTTAACTGTTGATTTTGGACGTACAGCTTTATTGGACCCTATCTATACATTAAGACTAAATGTAAGATCAGGGGATACATGCAGAGTAACAGTTGTGGATAATAATGAAGAATTAATATACAGTCCTGGGAGATTGAGTAAAAGCGAGTTCTCGTGCAATTTTGGACCGGAGGAGATAAAGTATATACATTATGGTGGAAATGGTCAGTCAGAAGATACAATCCAAATATTATTGAGATATGTGTCTCATACTGATAATATTACAACCATCATTCCATTCTCCACTCCAGTTTATATCCGCAGCAAATCCTCAGAGATATTATCATATGTAGATGATTTGACAGTTGACCGCAACCTGGGATTAAGTACACCAATCGATCCACTTATTCTTGGATTTTCTTATGATAAAAGTGTGTACAGATGTGTGATAAGTGTCGTTTCACCGTCATTTGGATTACCTCAGTACGGTCAATTATTGAACAATACAAATCCTGTAACAAATGTTGACTGTGAAATTTTCATCACATTGGGAGTTACATACAAACACACAGCTGAGCCTAGAAGTATGAATGTTGATTTCATTCCAGTGAATATAAGGTTACTAGAAAATGATGGTGAAGTTTTTATTGAGGAATATGTGCAGTTGCAAGTGAATATTAAATCAGGACGCAGAAATACACCCCCTAGACCTAGTGAAAATGCAAACTTCATCATGGACTCTTTTAACCAGATCACTATGACCGCCATCACTCCAGATGTTGTGTCAGCAACTGATGCCGAGACCCCTTCTGACCGTTTACTTTTCAAAGTCACCCAGTCCCTTGGACCAGGCGAGGGGCATATAATAAATACAGATAATCGGAATACCCCTATCACATCATTTTACCAACATGATATCAATAATCTTAAAATTGCTTACCGACCCCCAACTTCAGATTCAAGTATTCAAAGGATCGTACAACTTGGCCTAACTATATCTGACCCACATGGATTATCATCAGATCCCATACAAATGATGATTATTGTCAAACCCAGGAACCCATTAGCACCTTACATCACAAAAAATGTAGGCATTCAACTGTTTGAAGGCGGTCACAGTAACCTGTCCTTGGATATTTTGGGGTTTTCTGACAAAGACGATTTACGGGATGTGACAATTAACCATATACATGGCATGAGCAACGGTTTTCTGATGCTATCAACAGGTAACAGTTATTTCACCTATGAAGATCTGAGAAGAAGAAGAGTACAGTATCATCATGACGGCAGTGACACTACAAGCGACAATGTGGTATTCAGCATGTCAGACGGGAGGCATGAAGTTGAGTTTTTATTTCCAGTCACTGTGTACCCTGTAGATAACAATCCCCCAGGCTTAGTTATCAATGCTGGTATTGATGTTCAAAAGCATGGACTAGTAGCAGTAACATCCAATATTTTAAGTGCCACAGATAAAGACACAGACGACGCTCATTTAACTTTCGTCCTCGAAAAACCCTTCTCCACATCTAGCATGCTCATGAAAAGGCAAGTTGAGATTCCGTTTAACGTTCAAGCCTGGCATTTTGATGAAGGCTTTTACGAGAAAACTGTAACAGCGTTCACACAGAAAGACATTTATGAGGGAAAAGTATTCTATAAGTATATCGGTGCTCAGAATCAGAATTCTTTGTCAGACAGTTTCAAATTCCATCTGGTGGACTATGGAAAGCCTCCAAATAAGTCTCCATCATTTCAATTCAATATTAAAATCCATCCTATTGATGACATCCCTCCACATGTGACATCAAACTTTGGTCTTCAGATGGAAGCAGGGAGTGCCAGACTTGTCCAAATCAAACGAAAAATCCTGCGATACTCTGATGACGGAACTAGTGATAGGGATATAACTTACATCATTAAAGGACAACCTGTTGATGCAAATAATGAAAGCTCTACAGATGCAGGGTTCATCGTTAATTGTGATGTTGCAGGCCGCCGATTATACCGATTCTCTCAAGCGGATGTTAATCATCAGAAAGTATGCTACCAACCTCCAGCAGGAGAGTTTGGTATAACAACTAAGCTAGTCCAGCTCTGGTTTGATGTTATTGATGAGGCAGGAAACAAACTTGAAAATCAACATTTTAACATAATTTTAAAACCTGCGAGTAACCAGCCACCTTCGATATTTAACTCAGGGGCAACAGTTATGGAAAACGGTCAGGTTGTGATAAACACTGGGTTACTCAGAGTTGATGATGCGGACACACCTTTGAACAATCTGATTTATAAAATGAGTAAAACACCCAAGCATGGAGCTGTTTATAACGATGGCCAATACCTTACTGTAGGGGCAACATTTGGAAATGATGATATCAAAGAAGGAAGAATTGTTTATGCTAACACTGGTCAAAACAGGGAGACTCACAGCGACAGCTTCACTGTAGATGTAATAGATGGACCCCACGTTATTCCTGTGAGCTTCAAAGTAATTATAAAATCTATCGAAGAAGAAATGACACATGTTGAAACGAGTGCTAGAAATGGGAAAATGATCCTGAGAATGCAACTGTATGAAAAACAAAGCATGACAGTAGGTCCAGAACATTTTCGATTTGCCATGATAGATGATATTTCATACATTGTGAAAAGACATCCACAGTTTGGAGAGCTACTGAGACATGGCTCCCCTAGTAGCTTCTTTACTCAAAGCGATGTTATAGAAGGACTCATGAAGTTTCAACTGTCAGATAGAGAAACTGGTAGAGATGCGATTGAAGACTACGTACAACTCACCTTTGCTGATAGTTACAACATTTTACTGCCGGACGACTCAGCTTTAACCGAAATTAATGTCAGATTTAGAATTCTCCCTGTAGACAATAGCAAACCAGAAATCACAGTTTTACAAGACCTCCTAGTAGCAGAGGGGGAACAGACTGCCATTCTACCAACTCACTTTGAAGCTATTGATGTGGATTCGATTGAAGATGATATACTTTGTGTGATTGTTGAGCAGCCTAGAAATGGTTTTGTTGAAAAGACCAATTCTAATTCAACTGATGTAAAACAGGGCCAGCCAATTTCCTCTTTTTCAGTTGGGGATGTTAGAGCAGGAAATATTTACTATGTCCAAAGTATTCATAGGAGTGTTGAACCCAGACAAGACAAATTTAAGATCCAATGCACTGATGGTAAAAATACAGCAAATCCTGTCCAGATGAATGTAGTCATACGCAGTAAAAATGACGAAGAACCAAATGTGGCTGTCAGAGGTTTTAGAATAAATGAAGGCGGGGAAATTGTCATTGATACATCAGTTATTAATGCAGTTGATGGAGACGAGCCTGAAGATATTCTTACTGCTAAAATAACCAGGGAACCAAAACACGGAGCTATTATTAGGAAATCTAGAACTGGAAAGGCCAAGGTGCAAAATTTCACACTAGACAATATTGAAAGCAACTCAGCAATATTTTATGTTCATGACGATTCAGAATCCAAAGTTGACAGTTTTGAAATTGTTGTGACGGATGGTGTTCATGAGGTCAGAAAAGTAGTTCCAATTGATATTATTCCTGTTGATGATGAAGCGCCAAGGCTTATTGTTAACAGTGGACTGGTTATTGACAATATCAAGGAACAGAAAGTGATAACCAATGATAACTTGAAAGCTGAAGATGTTGACTCACTAGAGGACAATATAACATTTATTATAGAAAGGGTGCCGCAGTATGGATATTTGATCAAGGCTATGGATGGTGGGGTTAAAAACATGACATATAGCGCAAATTTTACACAAAATGAGATTGATCGAAATATGATTCATTATGTCCATACAGGATCTGAAGCTACCAGAGATGTTATAACTTTTCATGTCACAGATGGTATCAACACTTTACCAGACAGGTCCTTTCAAGTCACCATAAAAGGTCTAGACGTGATTTATCCAGATGTTATAAGTCGCGGTGTTCGGCTTTCTGAAAATGGTGCCGCTGTACTTACTCCAGATGTACTTGGTGTGTCGGATGGAATTGCGGCTAGTGAGGATTCTAAGTTTATTGTAACTGAACCCCCTGTGCATGGTCATATAGAATTTGTCAACCAAACTGGAATAGCAGTACAGGAATTTACATACCATGTTTTGAAAGCAAGCAGAGTCATGTATATCCATGCAGCTGAGGATGCGATCAAAGTTGATTCGTTTGAAATGGAGGTGTACAATGGTGTTAAAAAAGTTACACAGACATACCGAATTGCCCTGACTTCTATAGATAACAAAATGCCAGTTGTAATGTTTTCAAATCTGAGGCTGGAAGAAGGTGGAAATAAAGTTATCACTTCTCGAGAATTGAAAGCGGTTGACATGGACTCTGATGATGAACAAATCATTTTCACTATTACACAAGTCCCGTTACATGGTAACCTGATTTACAACTATTCTAGAATTGTTACTCGCTTCTCACAAAAAGATGTGAATACTAATTTGATCACCTACCAGCATGATGGAACGGAAACTATGTCAGATAGCTTCATATTCACGGTCACCGATGGAACGCACGTGCAATATTTCATACATGGCTCTAGTATCCCGACGCGGCGTCCCCAGGAACTAGATATTGTGATTATTCCTGTTGATAGTGGGATTCCAAATGTCAAGGTCAATAAAGGGGCCATGAGTTTGAGCCCCGTGGATATCGGTGTAGGATTTACCTTTTCTAGCGAGCATCTTCAGTGTGTTGACAAAGATAGCGTGGTGGAAAAGTTAAGTTACACGCTTTCAGTGCCTCCTAAACATGGATTTATAAGAAACACAAATAAAGGAGGTTTAACAGTCTTGCAGTGGACACAAGGTATGTTGAACTCATGTTTGTTAAAATGACTTTCTTACTAATTCATTTCTAAAGTTAATAATTGTATGTGTTCTGATAGTTTACTCGTCTAGACTTACAGCCAAACAATATACCTTAAACTAAAAACATTTACAGTTGTAGATTTGCAAAGGTCAATGCAGTAATATGTATAAAAACAACAAAAAACAAAACAAACAACAACCTTTTAACAATATTGTATTTAAAGATGTGCAAAAAAAGCCTGATTTCGAAAATGTATACATGTACTACATATACTATCAATTTCTTTCTACATTGCCATAACTATAGGTTTGGTGCAAACTGTTTTAATATATTTTTCCAAAGTTATAAAAATTGGCTCCTAATAATAGCTAAAACATACTTGTTTCACTTTAGACAATAATAATTTGTTTTTTAGAATTTTAAGAACACAATTTTTTAGATATATACATTCCGTGAAAATGTGTTTCATATGAAAATAATCTTAGCAACTAGGTTTATATAGAAACAAACAGCTATCCTGTCTTTTAACAATTAAACAAAACATTCATTGTCAATTGTTGCAGATCTTAGATAAAATATTGTTCTCTACATTCTGTGAAGAAAAATCACACACAGCAAATATAGTCCTGAAATGCACACATATATACTAAATTTATCAAAAAATAATCTTATATATAAACAAGTTGTGAGAAAATTCAACAAGAACAACCTTCTGTTCTATTTAACATGAACTCTTAGTTTTAGAGACAGGTTATGTATGAATGCGCATTTAGTGGTACAGCAAACAGTGTGTTATGACATAAAACCTCCGACCTTTGACTGAAACATGCTTTAGCTATAGTCAGGCAAAAAAACTCCCAAAGAGGCTCATTCAAACCTACCACCAAAGCTTTAAAAACAGCCACTCTACTGCATACCAGAAGGGTAGGAGGCAGTTGGTGAATGCGCAATGGTTCTCTCTGCTTCTTTATTCAATAGCACTTAGAATTCTTTCGCTTTTACCCATCGAAGTGTAATGTAATCAAGATAACATGTAACAAAATCTCTCCTAAATGTTACAAGTAAAAGTCCACTAGAGTGTAAGCACTAGCTGAGGTGAAGTGCAGGAATTTGCAGTTGTAGATGTTTTAATGATTAATACGACACAACATGTATCTACTATAACATAATGCAATAAAGTATATCTGACCATAGGCTATGTATGCTTAATGTCGAAATAAACTTATGTTCAGTTCTGTTCTGTTAATTTGCAGTTATCATGTTATCATGGTGTGTAATGTTGTTGTTTATTTTGATTTTGTAGTTTGTTTCTGTTATTGTTAAACATGTTGCATGGTGCAGCTGTTTTCGGAGAGAGGAAGTATGATAATCTTGATGTTGCAAAAATAGGTGTTTTGCACAAATGATGTGCATGTACCAGTATTTCTTCAAATTACCTTTGCTGTTAAAACTAAACACTTGAAATGTCAAGATGTTTCTTACATATACTGATAGTTGCAACCGTGTTCTTATCTAATGCCAAAAGAAACAAATTCTGCAAAAACTGAAAATTTCTGACATTTTATGCAAAAGGTTGATCTGGGTTTCACTGAACATTCAGAAATAGGAAACAATAAAGATAACTAAAGACAGGTTATAACTTAAAGATGCTGTGAGGTTGGAGCTGGGGAGAGGATGGGAAAGAGAAGGTGTACTGTATTTCTTTAAGGAGGGTGGGGGGGAGTGTATGTGATATGATTGTTCTCCTTTATTCCTCTTTGATACCGGTTGTTACAGTCAAACAGGTATCCTTGGAATGGCCCAGCTTATGCTTTCATTGCTTAACTACTATTTATTATTTCTCTGAGTGACTCAAGAGACATCGGGGCATACAGTTAGGTGTTGTTTTTAGCCAAGAGATTATAGGAGCCAGAATCTGGAGCCAAAATTCTTCCTGCTATCTTTGCTTCCACAATCCTCTGATAGCTTGTACTCTTCAATATGAATAGCATTTTTTCTTTAATATTTATCAAGTCTATAGGTCCAAAATCTAGGAATATTCTAAAATCAATTTTTTTTATCTTACATCTAGGGCAGTCCCAAATCTTCCTGTAAGCTATTTACTACAGACTGTCTTAAAATACATTTCAACTAATATTTCAATTGTATACAAAGGTCTCAAACAAAATTAACTAATTTATCAATGAAACTGCCTTTTTGAAAAACCAGAAAAGCTCATTCCCACAAAAATTAAAGATTCTATGGTAAAACACCTTACTATGTTATGCTATGAGTTTCTCTCCCAATAGCAGTTTTTACCCCAGCTTCTAGCCTTTTTCCACTGTGACATGTGGGTTTAGTTTATTTACTGGTATGATTACAGTATTAGCCGAGCCAATAAAACTCTATAAGCAACGTGTAATCAAATAATCAGCCTATTATTTCGACCCTTTAGTCTTGACTCATTCACAATTGGCATTTATTGGTTTATGTGGCTATTAAACGGTAGCAAGTTGTTGCTCAATTTGTTTCTCCGGATAGTTATTAGATAGTAAAATGGCAATCTTATATCTCTCATTAGGCCGTAGAATGATACCATGTACAGACGGAAAAATGCATGTAAAATTTGTACCCAATTAGTGGTAATACCTAGGTGCCCCGTCAAAAGGATTTTATGTCCATATTTTCAGCATTCACCATTTGCTCTTGTCCATTTGTATGAACATCAAACAGTTTGCGTAGCTGACCTTGCACATATATTTCCACCCAGTTGAAAGTTTCCATACAGATATATAGCTTGGGAATGTTAACTTGGTACTTTAAGTAGTTCATTACACAGAATGGTGGTTTGGAATTTATCATGGGCAGTTTGAGACATATAGTTCTAGCCATCTAGATCTCCATTATGCGCACATGTTGCAACTAATATATTGCATATATAATAATATATTCAGTAGTGACAGGTCAATATCTCCCTGATACACCAGCCTATATTGAACAATCCAAGCATTTTGTAATTGTGCCTTATCATTGGAAGGACAAACATTTTCGTTCACTAAAACAGATCAGATTTTTCCTTTGGCGAAACTATGAGATTATTTTCTAAGTTAACATAATAATAATAGTGTTGATATTAATCTGGCAGTTGGCAAAAGCCAGTCGAAATCAGAGAAACTTGCCACCACAAAGTCTGTAAAAGTGAGAGCTTAAAAACAGTGCAAAGATAGAATAAACTTGATTAAATAAGTTTGTGTCTGTTTGATTTTATAGAAACGTCTGAAATTGTATGATTTTACACCTATAGTTGAGGAAATTGAAAGTAGGAATTATACCTCTAACACATGTTGTCTGCTCAGAAATCTCTAACCGCCAATTAGTAGACGAAAAATTCTTGCGGGTATATGTGAAAATTCTTAAGGAAGGGGAGTGTGTTGCATATTGAGTAAAGTCTGCATGCTAGGTAGCTATAATTACCCCAGTGATGGCTGCACCCACCTGCTTTCTACAATATGATGAATAAGCACCCGTGTTCGCAGTCTGTTATAAGCATGTGCCTTAATTGCCGATTAAACGACTTTTAAACGAGTTATGTCACTAGGGACGGTGGTTTCAGATTTTTATAGGGTATACGGTAACAAACAACGAGGCAGACAGGTGGGTGAAATGCGGAGTTATTTTGTGACATACAGTAAGTTAAAGAGCTATTAAGTAAATATTCAAATAGAAAGTAGTGTTGATGATACATTTTGTAATAATATGGTAAAAAATTAATAGGCAGTACTTTAGGGGGATTATTATTCAAATTAAGCGAATCATAAGATTAGATTGAACATTATTTAAATACCTTTTCAAAAGTATAATTGTCTTCTCATATAGGCTCATGATCACACTCAAGTTCATCCTTGACACAACTAAAAAAAGGGCAAATATAGAGTTGTTATGTTCGTTTGTTATAGGAACCAACTTAAGACTTATAACTAGCAATCTAAAGAAGATTTAACAAGTCATTTTTAGCAGGCCACAGTCTTTTCCTTACTTCTATATACATTACTGCCCTGCATCGTGATATTTAACCTACCACAAAATTTCATGTTTCATGGAGTTATTGTTTTTTAAGTCACAAGGTCCGATCCTACTGGTTGATGTTTTGTTTTAGTTTTTAAAGTCTTAAGATTTATATTCGATCCCCAAGATAACCAACTGATATGTCCCGATATGCCTTTTTTAACTTCAAACATTCTTTCAATCTTTTGTATTCTATCAAATACAATCACAAAAACATTAAATCTAATCATGTCAATGTAACTCCTAGATAATAACCAAAATCCAATTAACTAAACCCAGGCACTTAATTCTTTGTTTTGTGTTTTTCCGGTATTGAATATCTATTGCAATCTGTAGCAAAACCAATTTGAAACGCTGCAAAGCATTTGACCGATTTTGAATAGAATAATCAAGCTCTTAGTGAGCCGTGAAATCACTGTCACAGAGGAGATTGATTTATTGAAAGATCAAGATGAGCAGCGACTGATTTGTCTAGTTTGTCATTGATGTAGAATTTATTCTCATCAGCAGGTTTTAATTGATGATTATGTTCTTGTACTTGGTTACATTCAGTGTGCATGTTCACTATATAGTCAATTAAACAATTTGCACTCAAGTATTTACTTTAAAGAAGACCAGTATGTTGACGAAACCACAAGGCACAAACATTTGTGGAAAAAACTGTGATGCATTGTTTTATATTTACCCCACCCATGCAGTTATAAGCAGATTGACAAGTAGAGATTTTGCACATGTTGTGTCCTGGATGAGTCTTTATATTATAACTTTCATAAACAGAAATATTGTCAAAGCTATATTCTGTGATTAAAAGCCTTGAGTCACCATTGAGAATGAGCTTTAAAACAACACGTTAACAGTAATACTTTTATAATTAAAACTTTGCTTAATTTAAATTAGAGATAATTGTATGTTGCAATGTTTCCAGTATTTGTATGTATATGACTCACTATGCACACTCTCAATATAGTCAATTACCCATGCAGTGCATTATAAGTAACACTTTAATCAAAGTATTAACGAGGTCCTTTGCAATGTGCCAATTTGTTAACCTGAGTACCTCCATTAATAATCTTGTGTAGACACGATTACGATAAACTAGAGTCAAAATTAATTTTCGCTAAGGTTGTTAATTAAGCCACGCACATAAATAATGAAAATGCTGTTTTTTGCATGTCTCGACTCTGATGCATTTTACCCGGCTGAGTCATTAAATACATAATTAATTATTCAGTGCACACTGCGTTAGAGATACCAAATTCAAATTATAAACATAGTTTTAATAATACAACCATTGGTTAATTCATTGGTTACGAGTCTTCTAATAAAAGCGGCAGAAGTGGGAGATAAGTGGCATATTTTTGGGCTGAAAAAGGGTCTTGAAAATGGTTGTGCAGTCACTTTGTGTATGTTGTTTCAAGCTATAGGGGTTAGTGAGTTTAACTATTTTACATTGGTGTTTCCTGTACAGTTTGAGTAAATTTAACACATGTTTTGTTGATGATACTTCAGACTTTCGTGAAGATATGAATTACAACGCTTCAGTTACATGTCCACCAAGTACAGTTTGGATCGAGACTGTCAATATAACAATA
>ENA-OREC01000763-OREC01000763.1-marine-metagenome-genome-assembly--contig:-NODE-763-length-14147-cov-11.916063_pt1 | contig 14147 bp, 7 predicted proteins | sample MGYA00248626_ERZ508543 | MGnify/ENA primary metagenome ERZ508543 (study PRJEB26211, sample SAMN05518279) | marine metagenome | isolation source: Puget Sound, Washington, USA | host: Bankia setacea... | reverse complement strand
TTTCACTAGACCTGTGCTTAACTCATCTGGACCATTGGTTAACCTTTTTCACTAGACCTGTGCTTAACTCATCTGGACCATTGGTTAACCTTTTTCACTAGACCTGTGCTTAACTCATCTGGACCATTGGTTAACCTTTTTCACTAGACCTGTGCTTAACTCAACTGGACCATTGGTTGACCTTTTTCACTTCACCTGTGCTTAACTCATCTGGACCATTGGTTAACCTTTTTCACTAGACCTGTGCTTAACTCAACTGGACCATTGGTTGACCTTTTTCACTTCACCTGTCCTTAACTCATCTGGACCATTGGTTGACCTTGTTTCACTAGACCTGTGCTTAACTCGTCTGGACCATTGGTTAACCTTTCTCACTAGACCTGTGCTTAACTCATCTGGACCATTGGTTGACTTTTTTCACTAGACCTGTCCTTAACTCAACTGGACCAGGGAACCTTTTTTCTAAAGCACTAAGGCAAAACTTGAAGTTACTTATTAATTTCTCTTGTGTTCAAATATCTGAATCCTTACTTGACTTTGACTGCTAAAACACTGTAAATATTAAAATGTTGTAGGCTAATGTGCAATATTTTCTTAGTACCATAACATTGAGTGACTTTGAGAAGTAGTTGACCTTTAACCTATAGGACAGCTGTCTCTTAAGAGCACTTCACTTTGTTCTCATACATTGGACCAATCATAGTCTCTGATATTAAAAAAGATGAGAATACTGACAGATATAGGACAATCAATTAACCACATTACCTGCTTGCGACGCCACAGCTATATGTTTTGGTGGTCCTAAAACCATGGTTGTGTCCCCTTGTTGCATATATGTCTTCATAGAGTTATAACTGTAATAGAAACAAACACAATCTTGTTTACAATGTTTCCTGATAAAAGCAAACATATTGTTACTGTTATACCTTCCAACTTTATGAAATTTTCGATCATAATAAACACTCCACAGTGAATAAGTTTAAAAGGGATAACATAAGAGTAGAGTAGAGTAGAGTGACACAGTTTCCATAATTTCAAGACTAGCCTGATTCTTGAATGGTGAAAATTATTCATTTATTGACTGCAGTTTCACTTACAAGAAAAAATACAGTCCCCATGAAAGTCCAGCTCCCCATACATTTGGTGTGACTCCCTGGTAGAGACCAGTTACACCACCTGTCACAAATATGGACTTCAATGCATGTAAAATGCCCTGATATTCTGGCCTGGCAGCAAGCGCAACTCCGTGGGCATGGCCTTCATGAACTGAAATAAAAAATAAAAATAATTAGTTTCATTGAAACATAGAGCATAACACATCAAAATCTCTACTTGTCATGCATCTCACTGGGCATACTGATAACAAGAAAAATGCATAACACGTTTCAAATATTCAACTGGTTCTGCACCCAAATGAATGCATTGATCAGAACAATAGGACAAGTGAAAAGTTTGTGCTCTGATTGAAAAATAAAGCATAACAGACCAAAATGACAGTTCAAGTTTTCTGAATTGATACACAAACATTTGACATAAAGTCCTTCGTCATGGGTGGCTATGTATTTCAAGAGAAGTTGCAAATCTCTGGCAGACAATATCACCACAAACACTCAAGACTTTCCACACATCAGGATTCAGGTAATGCAGGTAAAATATCAATTTAAGGATTCAGTGGTCTCTCTTGTAGTTTGACAAGTCCATAGTAAAACGTTTAATCTGTGTTGGCCCTGTAGTGATGCAGGGTGGGCTGTGTTTGAATGTGTAGACGAGTTTGAGCTGAAGCCATGGACTGAACATTTATGCTTATATAAAACACGCTTGGAATCTGTTTCTGGAACCAACCAGCACTAAGCATTGAGGTTTAAGTTTTTTGCTCAAAGAAATCAACATGAGCCTATAAAGTGTTAAAACTCACACCTGACAGACATCCATATATTATGGGTAAGACAATATAACCACTGTGTCATGTCAACCATCAACTGACATGTTAAAGAGCAAGATATACTCCAGTGTTAACTGAAGCCTACAAATTGTCAAACATGTGAACATGCAGGTTAAAAACAGATTATTGACTATTGATTTTATAATGGTTGTGTTTCAGTGAAATTGTACTACTCCTAAATATGTAGCTACGGTAACTAAACAGGTATTTTTTAACCTGTCACCTTATCTAACAGTTTGCACTTTCTCCTGATTTATTTCCATTCTTGGCCAATTCACTTAAATATAAAGGGCAAGCATATTTCTTTAGTGTGTCTGTGGATATGTGTCCATAGCGTGTTCAACTGAGACTGGTCCATTTGTGCTCATTTGTTCTCTCAATTCTTTTACCAACCTGTTCTTAAATTTGACATAAATTATTTTTGGGGGGCTATGAAACTGAAAGTCACTAAAAACAAAGCACATACAATTAAATCCAATACTGCTTTTATGAAAACCACAAGTTCCTTTAATAATCCACCAATACGTATACAAATGACACATTATGAAGCCAGTTGTTTGTTATGGAAATACAACACTTGCATAATCAACTAAGTTCTAACCTTGGAATCGGATTTTGACTAGATCCAACGGATGTAGAACTAACGTGGATACAACACCACCACTCACGCCAGCGAGCAAGTATTCAAATCGCACATGATGCAACAAAGATTTGGGCACTATCCTGGGGGCCGGTTTCTCCATGGTTCACCCAAAGTTGACCTTTCAACACGCGACAAGAAAAAAATGAAGAAAACTAAAAATACGCACAATTCCTCACGAAAAAATGAAATTAAATACTAAAAACACTTAAATATAAATTGTTTTCTAGTCCGACACATTGTCAAAATGTCAAAGCGATCCGTTTAGATCACTTTTAGTTCACTAATGATATTTCATCATCGTTTGCTTCCATTTCTTTCGTGTATGTCCGGTTAATAACACTGACGTAAACGGTGCGCTAGCTAATTATTCCTTTTGGGATACACAGGGGTAAGAGGATCATCTAGAAATAATCTAATAATTGTATATTCCCTTGTTGTTTGTTTCTATGGGGCTTTAAACATTTCGGTATTTTGTGTTGAAGTGTTAGGAAGTAGTTATTTGATATGAACTACTATCATGTGCTTGCAGGGATATGTAGAATTTTATTTTTTGGGGCAAGAAGAAATAGGTCCGTGGTGAAATTAATATACCACCTATCACGGCTTTGTCAAACGAAATAATGTTAACCATATTAATAACCATGATAAATAAATTATATGACTCGGAAAAACGTGGAAGAAGTTTAGTTGAGGCACACACTTTCAAATAGAAATATAGGTGGTTAACTGTTGAACACATTGACCTGGCCTCACAAAACACTTGTCATATGACATGGATTTTAAATAACTTTTTTAATATACGGATATACAATCATTTCATAATTTCAAAAATGGGAATAACTCTGGGACACTTAGGCCGGTCCTCATGAAAAGTATCATTACGGCCATGCACATATCTACATTTCATACGGACAATGTGACATCATGTACACGTAGCACATGTATGTTTCATTTAGATGACGCGAACACGACACAGGGAGTTTAAGACACAACCACTTTCTAATTTGATAGATATCACATTCTTAAAAAGGGTAGTAACTGTGAAATCCCTGGACCGGGCCTCACGAAGCTAGGGTGAATAGTTAGTTAGATAATTAGAATACTATAGTTTATAAAGGGAAGCCACACTGATGTCAGATACAATGTCAAGAAGTGTCAAGAAGTGTCTGGCTATTTTAAAGTTTATACTTATTATTTTCGTTCCAGTGTGAAACAAACATGTTTTGTTTATGTAAACCAGAACTAAGCATCCGCCGATTACGAGTCAGACGCGCTTACCACTGCACCATACCGTCTGGCTAAACCTGGTAATATACTGATGTCCGACTGTATGCAGATGTTTCCAATCTATGTCGGGTATATTGAAATTACCGGCAATGATAAGTACGTATAAAAGTACTTCTCAGCCCTTGAATGTAGTGCTATACATTTTTCCTAATTGGTATATTGTACCCGAGCAATAAACTTGAGAACACAGAATACCTGAAGTAAGCTGGCTGAAATAAAACATGTGCACTGTAGACAGACACAAGCGATGCATGTGTTGTTATATTTCGACAATACGTAGAAAACAAACGTAATGATACGATTTACGTATGATTTCTTGAATACCGAGTATCTTCACACAGTCCGAAAGGTTCCAACGTTTTCATTCTGATAATATAATCAACGCAAGTTCTTAGACAACTTATGAAGGTTACATTTAATTGTATCTAATTACATTAAATTAATCATCCAAACTTTGTTTATATCCACTGAATTAACAAGAGTGTGCGCATGCATACTTTAGCAGTAAAGCAAACGAAGATATGAGAATTGAGACATGAGCCTTTCAGTCAAGAGGAGATTCTATCACGACTTTAAATATCTATCACTAGCATATGTGTGCATTTATCATCAGACTATTAAAAACCGAGTTACAGTTAACATTACATGTATATGTTATGCTGCTCTCTTAATTTTATCCCGCCGAGTGCCTTCTCGCTGTGAATATGATTGAGCAAAAGTAAAATGTTGCCATGTACATTTGCATAAGAATGTACGTCAAACGCCATGTTCTACAGCTACTTCAAATTGTGTTCAATACCAACGTCTGGTAAGTCAAAGAACTCTTTCACGTCGAGGTTAACGATTCAGTTAAATCTGATTGGACCATAATATCATATTTTGTTTTGATGTCTGAACAAAAGTTAAATGAAATGATGATTGATATCGCTCAACCTCCTATATATTATCACTATGGACTCGTATATACTAAACATGTTCTTTATGTACGTATATACTAAACATGTTCTTTGTGTACGTATATACTAAACATGTTCTTTATGTACGTATATACTAAACATGTTCTTTATGTATATAATGAAATGTTCCAAATTGTCGTAGTAATAATATAGACTTAACATGTTAAATTATGATATCATACTCAGTTACGATTATTAATTTCCCTGGTAATATGTTTTTGTAAATTCGATGCACATTAGTGTACACATGATGAATACAGTTTCTTCTTCTTCTGTATTGTATCTTGTTGGTCTCTGGCAAAACCGAACTATTTTATTGACTATACATGCAGCTCTATGCTTATGTCTACGAGAGGTCTTTCATTTTTCAAGTTCACTTCGTCTTAATTATGACATGGCGACCCCCTTAAAAACAATTGTTTGCTGGAAACTCGATCTTTCCTGGTTCACGTTACGAGTCACTAATGCACTTCGTCGTAAATGACTTGATTTGTAGTTCTGGACAAGTTAAACAATGTTCAAATAGTCATTCCCATTCAAAATCTCATTTCGTTGCTAATGATCTTAATTATATTACACATTTACACCCCTGTCACCCCTCGCTCAATTTCAACGGAGATATGAAAATGTTTATTCGTGCGAATTGCGCTTACCAGAGTCTTTGTCCAAATTCTGGTTCAAGGTAAACGTTTTACGTGCGATCAGCTGTAATGAATGAAGAGGCAAATATAGAACTTTGGGAAAACAAAATAAACACATACAATGTCGGTCACCTATTTTTACAACGAATAACGATGATTCTTACGATAGTCGATCTGTTCATAAACTGGGTAGATCCACTTAAACGTATTTCATGTTTATGTACAGCGGTATGTAGGGGGAGGGGTGTGTCGGTATTCAAGATAAACAAACACTTGTTGTTTTCCACAACTCGACCCGATTTGTTGGCTTCGTCAACAACCCATTATTGAATATACTGGAATGGTCCTCTGTGACGATTTCATGGTTAACATATACATAAATATAGAAACATTCACTTAAACATCAAGAAGATATAGATCTAGTGCGGTAGCTTTATTTTCATTGTTTCCAAAAATATCATGTTAACATTAAACTCACTGTACGTTATATGTGAGTATGAGTTGACATGTGTGCATGTGTGCGTGTGTGCGTGCGTGTGCGTGCGTGTGTGTTTGTGACTTGAGAACGATCGAGTGTATGATATGCATGTGTGTTCAGAATATGTTTGGCTGTTCGTGTAATATAGTGCCTGATGCCCAGCACATTTACATGTATTATAATTGGTCATTTTGGGATAATGACATCATTTCGGTCTTGCACAACTGCCTAAGAAAATTGAAGCAGGGTTCAGTTGAGTTGTTGTACTATTGTTTAAATGATTCCTCCAGAAAGGTGTTACTTTAGAAAAGATGCTCAATATCTGGATTTATTTGATAAAACAAGTTCCTATCAACGTGATGATAAATGTAGTTATAGTATCGTCATAAAAGATCCAATAGTTAAAAAATTATAGATCCACATAAGTTCACTTATTTAGACTAATTATTTATTTAGATATAGAATCTATTTATTTAGGCTAGATCTATTTTATTTTAGATCTAAAAAATATTTATTTACATGTATTTATTTATTTAGATGTATGTATTTATTTGATGTATTTATTTATTTACTTATTAACTCATTTATTATGTATATAAACTAGCACAAGCGGGAATATTGTTTAAGACAACCATGCAGGCGCGTAGCGTGGCATACTCGTTTACTCGTTCAAGAAAGCCAAACATATAAAAAAAAAATGCGAAAAAAACACACAATACAAATGTGAATGTAGGGAGGTCAGGCATAACTAAATAATCAGAGAATTGAAAAATTAAAACATTGCATGGTTTAGTGTCTTTTTTTTTCTTTTCAAAAGTTCCAACTTCCAAAACATCGTTTCAAATAACGTCAGACTGAACTATTAAGTGTCCTTGTTTTCTAAATGTTCGCAGCAATTCCAACATAAAAAACATCGTTTCAAATTGCGTGAGAATGCACCATTTAGCGTCCTTGCTTTCAACGTTATCCAGCAGTTCCAACTTCCAAAACATCGTTTCAAATTGCGTGAGAATGCACCATTTAGCGTCCTTGCTTTCAACATTATCCAGCAATTCCAACTTCCAAAATATCGTTTCAAATTGCGTCAGAATGCACCATTAAGCGTCCTTCTTTTCACAATTTTCTCTGCAGTTCCAACATCAAAAATCTTCGTTTCAAATTGCGTGAGAATGCACCATTTAGCGTCCTTGCTTTCAACGTTATCCAGCAGTTCCAACTTCCAAAACATCGTTTCAAATTGCGTGAGAATGCACCATTTAGCGTCCTTGCTTTCAACATTATCCAGCAATTCCAACTTCCAAAACATCGTTTCAGATTGCATCAGAATGCACCATATATTTAAAGAGGTGTTATTGTCATTTTACTCAGCAGTTCCTTAAAACAACATCGTTTTAAATAGTGTTATAAGGCACCAGATAGCGTCATTGATTTCAAATTTTTATCAGCAGTTGTAACTTCCAAAACATCGTTTCAAGTAACGTTAGCGTCAGAAGGCACCGTTTAGCGTCCTTGATTTATAAAGTTTTTAGCAGTTCCAACTTCATAATGATCGTTTCAAATAGCGTCAGAAGTCACCGTTTAGCTTCCTTGATTTTATAATTTTCTTAGCAGTTTCTAAACTCTCTCTGAAAAAAAATCAGCGGAGAACCCCTACCGCTCCATACTTATTTCGAGTACATTTTACGTTGACCATGCTACGCCCCTGACAACACCATGTTTATTAAACCATACTTCCATCTCTCTATATACCAAACGTTCAGCATGAACAGAACAGATGCCCATTCACACAGAACGGTGCTCAAGGGGTCGAAGGGAATTACGATAATCTCTATACTATAATGAAAATATAGGCACCAATAAATCCGATTTTCAGTTTTACCAGTTAAAACAAGAATGGTTGCTATGGAAACTATGACGTGAGGGTCTATCCCGGGAATTTGGGGAACGCCTCCAATGAGGGAGATAACTCTCTGACATATGATTTTAGACAAAAAGAAGTTCCTCGAATTTCCGTCCGGATTTTAACATCTCATCGATGATTTGACAACACAGTGAAAGTATTGCTACAAATACCACGTTGAACCAATTTCTGTTGATTATGATCAAATTTGTCGAATAATTCCTCTTACGGTCATATTAGTCATACGCGTATGAACATTCTAACGTACTTTCTCCACTGCGTCGCCATCTTGGATAGAGTGTAGGAAGGAAAACGTGATTAATTTCCAAGGTCCAAAAATGGCTGCGAATAAAGAAGAGTTGCGTGAACGTGCTAAGCTTAGCGAACAAGCAGAGCGTTACGATGACATGGCAAAAGGCATGAAAGCTCTCGTAGCCCTTGGTGATGAGCTCAGTAATGAGGAAAGGAACCTGCTCTCAGTCGCTTACAAAAATGTTGTCGGTGCCCGCCGTTCTTCATGGAGAGTTATTCAAAGTATTGAGCAAAAGAGCGTCGATACAGACAAGAAACAACAAATGGCAAGAGAATATAAAGAAAAAGTGGAAAAGGAATTGAAAGAAATTTGTGAAGAAGTATTGGTGAGTTAAAGAAGACGAGTTCAGTGTTTTGGTTCCCGGCGGTATAAAGGAAGCATCAGAAACAGGTTCTGAGACTTTCATTGTAATTTTCTTTAGTCCTTATTTGGCAGATAATCTTGTGTTTTGAATGTTAAATGTTGTTAAAAGTAAAAACGTTAACATCTCTTTAGAAAGGATATATGACAAATCAGTCCAATATCTATACTCATTGAACCTGTTTTTGAGTGCAAGTTAAGTCATTGATGAAAAATGTAGATTACAGGGGTTCCACAGAAATATCAAGTACACATACACAATATGCTGGGAAGGGTATCCCCAAAGGCAAGTGTTTGTGTGTCATGTTTAATTGGCAATATTTGGTTATACATTGTGAATAGATAAAGCATCAAAGCCATACAAGGAAATTATATACCACCAGATTACCTGTAGCAGTCCGTCTGGCTAGTTTGTTGAAAGTTTGAGGTCGCAATTAGTTTCTTCTGGAATTTGCTGTCATTTGGCATATTTACTAACAGTTTTGTAAAACAACCAACACAATTGGACCCATGTGAATTCAGTCTAAAACACCCTTCAAACTACAACTAAAAGTCAAATTTGGTCAGGCCTACTGGATAAAAATGCAATGTGTATCATCAATCTTTCACTACGACTCAAGAAGGCAGAAGCTGTTAATTCTGAGTAAAATAATCTACCATAAGTCGCATATCAAAAGCTTACACAATAGAATTATGTACAGCATGTTCTCTGCATAAGTTAATGCTCACTATCCAAACTAAATTGACAGCACTGTGAAAAACACCTCAGAGGCTTTCACTGTTAAGTAACATTTGTTCTACCAGTCTAAGGCATAGAACTCAAGGCATCCATTGAGTCTTCAGATCAGGAGGTCCAAGGTTCAAGCCCTGCTAGGTGCTTGATCTGATATGGCCTGTGTGTGAGCTGCTAGCTAGTTAATTTGATGTGTTACCTTGCATAGGGCCTGGCATGTAGGATAGTAACTCAGAGGTAAAGATGCATATACAGAAAGAGCAAGGCTTCCCTGTACACTATTAAACATCATGTATTTTTCTCTAGTTTGGCACTCTCAGTCTCATGCATGTATTTGTGACCCCTTTTCTTGTTTTTGCGATTAAGTTTGTCCCCAAACGTGAGAAAAAAGGAGTGTTTCCTGAGAGACTTGCTCTTTCAATAGAGATGACACTTAATACATCGCTAAATGTCACTCTGAGCTAAATTTCAGACTCAGATGTAAAAGAAAGATTGTGAATGTTTTGATAATGTACAGTTGTGTCATTGTAATATGTCAGTACTCTTTATCAGCGTTTGACTCTAACTTTTCAAATCAAGAAGTCCTCCAAATTTAAAATAAGGAAACCGAATTTAAAACATTAAAATTCATGCACATGTGTATAAAGATCCGTTTTTGGGGAGAAGTTATGGCTTGTATCCTAAAAAAAAAGTGTTTATTAAAATGACAACAAGCATAACATTCTTTTCATCACACGTCGCACAGTCACACCGCTGAACATGTTTTCCACAGGTTTCTTGCATGTCTCGTAGTGGGTTATATTAGACTAGTGTAATATAAAGATATATGTAATGGTTATAGAACTAATAAAAGATAAAAGAGAATGTTAACTGTCTTGAAATAAGTAGCCCATGTGCACCTGGCTAGGCCACACAGACATTAAGAGTCTGCAGAACCTTGGGAAGGCCCTCTGTCGTGGCTTCACCACATTGCCCCTGATAAAAGGTACTTTAGAAGTCTGCGTTCTTTCTCAAGACCCGTGTTTAAAAGTGGAAACCCATGTCAAATCTGCAGACGATTAACCTATCTATTGCTGAATGATAGAGTGTAAATTGGGCAATGATTGGCAATATGATACTTTTGTTGACAACATACTCGCATACAAATACATTAATCTGAGTGATATACACTGTGACTCCATTATAACACGGTCCATTATTAGGCGTTCTCCGCATGGCTCCCAAATATTTTTCCAGTGTGTGAAAATATCAGCAGACGATCGCGGTATACACAATGCAAGCTGTGAAATTCGTATTTCCTAGCCAAGTTTGACACTAGTTAATCTCCTGAGGTGGTGTCAACGGGTCACTCAATATACAATGCTTAAGTGATTGGGGATCATGTGTAATTGAAAGACGATTGAGCAACTTTTGTTTACAGAATAAAACAGCCATGGCACGTGGAAAACGTGATAATGATGGTTAACAATGCAGGTGATGCTTTTAAACTTTGCATTAGCACGAAAAGAAAACTCAAGCTTTACAGTAGATATGTGCTTTATATTTCATATTAACGATTCATTGTAGAAGTTTTTAATGAAGTTTATGAAAAATCTTGTAAAGCATGTACGTAACTACACGCAGATCTACTTCCCTTACAATACAGTAACGTCTGCTTGTCAAGGGACTGGGCTAGCTTGTACTCAGACCGTTTCTATTTTTAGAACAGTAATGTACATGCAGATGCGTTTTCGTCACCAAAACAAACCAGTTTGCATAGGTATCGGAATGAAATAAATACAGTATACAAATGCAACTAAATTATTCTACCAACGTACACCTATTGATACCACGATTTATGAAATGTTTGTGTGTTAAAACCGTAAAACTAAATACACTGACTAATGTCCCATACCAAATGACGGTGGGTGGGGCATTTGTTTACGAATGTGAAAACCTGTGAAAGACGTCGCGTTAAAGATTTTGAACAACGGTCGCACATATATAAAGCGGTTTTTTCCCGTGGACCCCGACGACTGCGTTATAATGGAGTTGCAGTGTATTGATCAATTGCCAAAATCTGGCTCAAAATGTCACTTCCATGTTCTTCTATGTATGCAACAAAATGTGTCATGCTAACACTGCCTAAACAGTAGTGACTAGTAGTTACACCTCTTTGAGGTTACTGTAGGCAAACTAAATTAGCCGTGACCTTGGTAGTGGAATTATTGGTGATCTTGCACAGTGTGTGGTGATGCTTGCTTCAGCAGGAGAAAATACTCCTGATAACTCTGTTTCTGGCATCTCCAGTTACCTCTAGGGGATTATGTATAGTCGGCCAACTTCTCTTTCCTCTATTGAGTAAGCTGATGGATTGGTCACCTGACATTTTGGTTTTTGGTGTCCTGAATATGACAGGTTACCTATGGATCAATAGTTATTCCACTAGATTGTAGATTTGTAGTAAAACGGTTGAAGTAGTACATCATACAGCCATTATCCTGCAAAGTATCGACTTGGCTGGTTTGTCTGTCTATATAAATAATCAATATTGCGTTGTTTGTATTTTGTCGGATTTTGCATAACAGACAGCTCTGGAAATGTGTCAAGTCGGTAGTCTGGAGTTCTGACTTTGAGACTTTGGGAAGCACAGTAATCCTTAAGCTTTTATAAGTCTCACTATTTGTGTCTGTATTTAGACCTGAAGTGTCAAATGTACAGTCTTTGGTTTCTTATTCATTCATAGATTTCTTTGGTTACAGCTTTTCGTTGAATATTTTTTTCTGGTGATAAGTGAATCAGGCCATTAGTCTTTTATGTGCTAAGAAACACTTCTCTTTCATGAAATTCAAGATTACAAAAAAACTCAAGGCATAGTGTGCTGGACAGATCAAACGTGATGCCATATTTGAGTGTAAAGATTTTGATATGGTTAAATGTACTAGACTCACTGTATCATAACATTTGATATATGCATACACTAATATCTGCAGTTCATGGAAACAGTTAAAATGATGGAATAGATTTGCATATTTACCAGCATTACATGGTGCTATTGTACACTTTATATTCTGCAATGTTGTAGGTATAGGTTCAAACATGAAAACTTGATATTTTGTGGTTTTGTTTTCAGACACTATTAGACAAGACATTGATTCCAAAGTCAAAGGGTAAGGATGACGACAGCTCAAAAGAGAGTTATGTATTTTACCTTAAAATGAAGGGAGATTACTACAGATATCTTGCTGAAGTAAGCAGTGGCCAGCAGAAAGAAGGTAAGTAAAAGGAAGGTTTGATTACATATCTTTAATACATCTAGTACAGTGAAATTAGTTGTTTTCCTGGATGCATGTCTGATGGTTGGTCCTGTATAATGCCATCTTTTGTGGCTACTTAATTTAATTGAATGATATAGAGAAATATTGTGATTTATCTGACCAGTGGAATCTACAAGAATAAGTGCTGGGCACCAATGATTTCACCAATACAGGTTATTCACTTTCCATGTAGAAGAATAAGTTTGTTATTGACCGGTCATGTGAAGTATAGTTCAGTAGTTCCGTGGATTTTTTTATGGCAGTCTCCCATGGTACGTACAATAGAATAATAAATAAAAAAATAAGATCAAAAAATGCATTTACAAACTACTAAAATTGTGAGCTTCTGAATTGTGTTATGTAAAGCCAGTGTCTTGTCAATCTGGGTTATTCTGTTGCATTAATTATTCTCTTAATTCTTTGGATGTACAAAGCACAATACTCATGAATTGTAGTGATAAACATATAAACCTGATTTACTGTACCTGAATTATAAGTTCCATATGTATGAGAGTTACAGGGAGGGGTCTGAGATAAGATGTTCTTGGAATACAAAGTTCCGGTTATAGAAATGAAATTCAAAATTATAAAAAAAATGGGCATATTTCCTGCTAGACGACTTCTAGAAATTGAGACAATCTTAAGGATAGGTTTTTGGATATTTAGTCACGTATATTGAATTACTATTATTGACTTGCTCTTTGTGTCCCTATGTTGAATCTTAAGTGCAATAAATAAGCCAAAGATTATGCTTAGTTGCAGATATTGTTAACTTAAACGTTTTTAGACAAGAGTCCCTAAATTCAAGACGACTTTTGGGGAGCTATCAAGCAGCAATCAAAATAACGAATTTATATTGTAAGCTTTGAAAAACAGTCCTGATGTAAGCTTAAACAGATACGGAGCTCTGTTAAAATGGGGGAAAAGGTTTCAACATTCCTAAGGATTCTTCAATTAGTGCATTAGTTCCACATTTCCCAGGATTTTTATATTCGTCTTTTTGAGAGTTAGAAAATAACTAGGTCAGCCACTGTTGATCTGTTAAGAACTTTGAATTAGTGTCTAATGTCTATATCCCATACATGATAACTCAAAGCAGGATCTTTAGAACTTTTTCTACAGACTAGTTCAGAGATTGCAAAAGATATTCTCATTTTACTGGTCCAAAAAATGCTTTGTGCTTTTCCTAAATGTCAAATATTTTTACTGGACCAAATCATTTTCTACCAGTCCTGTCATTTGAACTAAAAATATTTTATTACGAATGCAAGTTGACATGTCATATATTGAACAATAGTTAAAACTTCAAAAGTATCTATTAAAAGAAATAAAACCTACGTTTTGTAGATATATACCTCATACGAAAGAACGATTCAATGCGCTACAATTACAAGTACACCCCTTTGAATGTACTTACTTAGGCCTTTACACCCTACCAGGGCATAGGCCGCCAACAACAGTCCTCCAACGTCTCCTATCCTGGGCCATCTCTCTATCTCTCCCCATATGTACCCTACTTCCTCCTCCAACGTCTCCTATCCTGGGCCATCTCTCTATCTCTCCCCATATGTACCCTACTTCCTCCTCCAACGTCTCCT
>ENA-OREC01000762-OREC01000762.1-marine-metagenome-genome-assembly--contig:-NODE-762-length-14149-cov-11.042638_pt1 | contig 14149 bp, 8 predicted proteins | sample MGYA00248626_ERZ508543 | MGnify/ENA primary metagenome ERZ508543 (study PRJEB26211, sample SAMN05518279) | marine metagenome | isolation source: Puget Sound, Washington, USA | host: Bankia setacea... | reverse complement strand
TGACGGACCTACTGGCTGAGTGACCTACCGTTTGACGGACCTACTGGCTGAGTGACCTACCGTTTGACGGATCCCATGCCAAACAATCAATCAAGACCCCAAACAGGCATCATGCGGACAGATCTACTGGCTGAATGTTATTTCAAATTGTACATGAGTATTTTGTATTGATTGTTAAGTGACATTGAAGACAGGTTCACCCAAACATACATTACATTTATCGTGTTAATAAAGGACTAACAGGATCTCAGTTCATTAAAACAACATCTTAATTAAATTCCCCGACCAAGAAAAAACCTAAAATTGTGTATCATTTATGAGTCTAGCCCTTTAAGTGTTATACCTGTGATTTACATCCAACTAGATGGCGGCCATGCTTGATGTTGCCAAACTCATGGCAACCTCATTTGGCTAACTTGACCTCAGATCATTAAAACAACATCTTAATTGAATTCCCCGACAATTAAAACCCCTAATCATGTATGAGTCTAGCCTTTACCGTTTATACATCCAGTTGGAAGGCGGCCATGTTAGATTTTGCCAAAATGGCGATCCCATTGGGCTACTTTGACCTCAGATTATTAAAACAAAATCTGGATTGGCTTCGACCCTATTTACCCCTATTTTGATGTATCATTCATGATTCTAGCCCTTTTAGTTTTTAAACTGCATCTCACCCGGATGCACCCAAAATTGGCTTATGGAAAAATCTGAACCAAAATATCCCTAATACCCCTGACTTATTTCTAAATACCAGTATCTGTTTGTTAAGGCTAGTTTAAAGTCCTGTGAAACAATTGTAAACAATGTAATACAAATGTAAATGAACTACTCCACGAAAAAAGCATACACATGTACACTCATCATTAGCGCTTTACAAACTTTTAGTAAAAAAATCTATCAAAATCCTGATTTTTTTAAATATTGAATTTGAGGAAGGAAATATATCAACACTTATTATTGAACATAAGCCGTATTTTACTGAAAATTAATGGAAACGCATGTGTTGGTTTGAACATGATTTCTTTAAGCTTGACCCAAACAGATGTGGAAAGATAACACATCATGAAGAATGTGGGGTCACTGCCAGGGTACAATTAGGGGACACTGCCAGGGTACAATTAGGGGACACTGCCAGGGTACAATAAGGAATCGTGATGAGGTGTTAACCACTAGTACCGTTACCTGCTTTTGGGATTCTCGAACCCCACGAGCTACAAACACTGCACTTAAACGGTCAGTGGTGTTGATAATTGAAACCTAATACTGTATAACCCTTGATAAATCCGTCGTTCTTAAATACTGGAAAGGGCGCAGGGGGTCAGTTTTAACAATACATGTTTTGGTGTAGAACAGATGGTATTTATGCTTGTAAATGTCAGATGGAAACACACACAAAAACAACGATAGTCCAAAAAGACTGTTGGTGTTTCTTAACTGAAGCCTAACTTTTTTTGCACATTCGCAGTCGGAACTTACGTAAAATAGTTCGTGACCTAGAACATGTTCTGTACTCTTTACAAGTTTGGATTTGCAGGCTTGACTTCGTGATCTGTTCCCTGAATATTTAAGCAACACGTATCGAACGTATACTACGAAGTTAGGGGTCATACGATTAGACATCGGCGCAGAAGTTATGTCAAGAACATACACTCACGTCATAGTGCATCCAGGTTATGAACATTGCATGTCCTGGATAATAAAAGCACGTTAAGATATGTAACTAAGGAGTTATACGTCAAACATACAGTAAAAACACTAACAGTAAAGGGTTGTGGACCATATTATGTGGAATAAGTGTGCACTTGTTTATGAAAAGTGTAATTTTAGCCGAGTAAATAAAGATAAGGGTTTACGATAAAACGTCATATCAGAGATTGTCTGCTGATAAGCCACGCCGCTTATCTGTGCCCCTAGTCGGTGAGTTCTCAGTTATCTTGTATGAGAAGTTTTGATACGCATATTCCATCTTGGTACGAACATAAACCATATGATATATCTGGAGTAACGTTTCAGCATCTTTAGAGATTGGCATTTTCATAATTACTTTTTGTTCACGTACTGTTTACGATAGAGTAATATTATGTAGGTCAGTTCTAAGAATTTTCCCAAGACCAGTTTTTTTTGTGTGAGAAAACTTCTTTTTACAAATTATATAATACGTATAGAGGATTTATGTAACGTGTGAATCTTAACGATAAAACAGGGATAACGACATGTGTACCATGAGAAGGGTGCTGTATGTGCTGTGTTTGTGTGTATTGTTTTATGTTGGATCTGGCCAAAGACGTCCCCGTAGACTGTCACTATCAACACGAAACGATGGAGCACCGAAGATATTTAACTACAACCAGTTCCTCAGGAGTCCACACTCCAGTGCTGTTGATTCTAAAGTTAAAGTGGAGACGCTTGGCGTGATTCTAAAAGGTAACCTAATTGGGTCTTGGAAGAAGTGTGTATTCATTTCTGGTATCATTTGTTTTCCAAGATGTTTATGTTTGTGTGAAAAAGAGCAAACGTCGATTAAAACCTACTGATAGAATATAAATGTACACTTTTAGAAAAATCAAATACTAGGTGTACAGGTTTTATACTATATGCATCACGGAAAGTAGTACATGTATATATCTACATGTACAAGTAGTGAGCAACCATCTTAGGATATGTAAGTGAAAGTCAATCAAATGTTAAACTTCCGTACTTTTCCCACAATCTTAAAAAGAGTTCAGCAGCTTCAGGACATCAAAACACGGATCTACAGTGATACTTCTTGCATTCAAACTTTTCTCAGTTTCGTACATGTAACGATGTTAGACTAGTAATGTTAGTGTGTTTATAATTCAAAGAATGTTATGACACTGTTAGAAATGTCAATTAACAGACTACACGGTGAGTCTGGACGCCTGTAAACGTTTATTTCGTACCATAAGGAATGTTTCGTAAAACCATTTGTACTGGAATTGTGTTCTTGTTGTTCTTGCTGTTACAAGTAAACAACATCACATCATTCCAAGTTCGTCTATATATAAGTTACGCCTTAAACAACAACCATTAAATATTTACAGATATTGTGAAATCATTAATTTTCGTTGGTAACTAAGTTTCGTGAAATCATCAAATTTCGTTGGTAACTAAATTCCGTGGATTTCATGCATTATCTAAAGTACATTACAATTGTCAATTAGTTTCAAGTTCTGTATACGTGTTCTTGCGTTTGGAACCCAAGAATTTAAGTGCCTTCGTGAACGTTCTTTTTTAATGAAGCTACACCTTTTTACACGCATGTACAATCCAAATGTGTTATTAATTTTGTATATTTTCAGAACATATCAAAGACTTGAAGAGGACACCAAACCAACATATTGATATCATCTTCCTAGTCGACAGTTCTACTAGTGTGGGCAAGAATAACTTTGTCGAGGAGATTAAGTTTGTGAAGAAGCTGTTGTCCGACTTCACCGTAGACTCCAACCACACTCGAGTCTCCGTTATAACGTTTTCATCCAGGGAGCGCGTCATCCGGCATTTAGACTACTTCGCGGACGTGAGCGACAGCAAGCATAAATGTTCGTTGTTACAAGAGGACCTGAGGAACATAGACTACAGCGGAGGAGGCACGTTCACACTAGGAGCTTTTAAAGAAGCAAAGGTGTGTGCCTTCTATTTACATGTTCACGAAGAGTACACGAACCCGGTTATCGGTATTAAAGAGAATGATCTGTATGAGCTATTTCGTAATCGTTGTAAAATAAATAAATACATTTAAGAGAACATGATTTTATTACACTTAAACTATTACAATTTCTCGTGACACTTTCTTCTACATGATTCACCTAAACAGCTATGCTACAGTAAACACTTTATACTGTAGCTATATAATTAAAGAAGCGAAATGAAATGCTTTCTTTATTGACTATGTCCATGTCCGTTTCCCAGTTTGGTCATATTGTCCTTTCTCAAGCAAAATAGGTCTTTTACGAAATTAGGTATAAAGAACATGCATGCTATTCTGTACTTATTATAAAGTCAAGAACGGCAATAAAACATATTTGAGTATTGAAAGCGGTAATTGCACGTGAGTTGAAGAAGCAAATAACCAGACAATACGATGACATTAAAAAGTTATTAAAAGTGAAACTAAGACACCGTATGCATACTGTGTTAAACAAACTTATTTTCCGGTTTTCGACTTTTTAGTTTGTAGTTTAACTTTTGTAGTATCTTTTTTCCGCAGAAAGTCTTACAGAACTCTCGTCCCGACGCAAAGAAGGCGATCTTCCTGGTAACAGACGGCTTTTCTAATGGTGGTGACCCGAGACCTGTCGCTAAGCAACTACGTAATACCGGGGTTAAGATTTTCACTTTTGGTATACAAAATGGAAACGTGCGGGAGTTATATGATATGGCGTCAAGTCCCAAGAACGAGTCAACCTACATTCTAAACACGTTTGAAGAATTCGAGGCTCTCGCGAAAAGAGCTCTTCACGAAGGTATAAGGATTATCTAACTGTCTAGGAACCGTATTGTTTATTTTTGATTAGCTGGAAAACAACAATAACATGTTCTGTCCTCTTATGCAAACTTCTGGTTTAAAACCTACCAACTAAAGAATAAAACTGCGTGATACTCAGACGGTATATAAATTAACACATTGTAGACATCAAAATCTAACCTGTTTATGAAACATTTGCGCATGGATTTAAGACGATCGAATTTCGTTGATTTAAGAAATAAAACATAGTTTAACGCGGTAATAAACCATGGGTACCAGTTCGGGTGCGTATGAATTAAATCACGAGTGCGCTAGTAATGCAGTCATGGTTTAACAGTGAATAAACCACAGTTAGTTTCCTTCTTTGTGTATAGGAGACAATCACGGGACCGTTTTAGAATAATGAATAAAGTCAACACATGTATTATGTACATTCATCGAACGTTTTGAGAAAATAATGTTCTACAAGAAACCTTTTATCTATGGTATCTTGTTTCAGACTTGAACTCGGGTCGTTACATTAATCAGCCTGGCCGGAAGTGTAACCGCCTGTGTGTTGGTAGAGAATGCTGTGATGCCCTAGCCACGTGTAAATGCGGGACGCATACGGGCAAGTACGAATGTCTGTGTCCTGCGGGTCACTATGGTAACGGTCTTAAAGGCAGTTGTCAAGGTGAGTTCAATTGCCATCAACATACACATCGAAACAATATCGAACAAAGTACATATAAACAATACCTTTATAAGATTTGTAGTGGTATGAATGCAAATACGTTTGCAACTATCTCTGTTGTTCAGATTTTACTTAGCATTTTTTACGTTCTTTTCTCTTTTAGCATGTCCATCAGGTACCTACAAATCAGACGACAATCCCGGTGACGTGCGCACGTGTGTCAAGTGCCCGGATGAGAACCACGTCACGGAACCTGGGGCGACCTCTGGGGAGCAATGCGTTTGCAGGAAGGGCTACAGAAACTTCAACAACAACGGATGCGCTGGTATGGAGTAGTACACTTTCAGTACCGGTTTGAAGTCGAATCTGCAGGGTATTTTACTTCTTAAAAGCTGCTGCATTATTGGCTATTACATGTAGTCATATTACAACTGCAAGAACGACGACGTCATCTAGAGAGTGATGATGTATGTAAAAAACAAACCGTTCTTGAAAGTGCTTACTTGTAAGTTTGCGAATATATTGATTCTGTATAGAGAAGTGTATAGTTTGAACACAAATTATTCTAGCACAAACTATTCTAACACGATGATTCTAAAAAGAAATACGGACTACGAAAACGTATTACCGTGGGTGTCGGTAGAATATTGCACACACTAAATAAAAGGTCAATGTAAACGCAATTTAGCAATTTGAAAGGTATGTAATAACAGTTTGTATTATAATGTTGCGATTTACTATCCGAACTTCCAGTTCTCCGATGTCCACAACTGGAAGTACCTGCTCACGGTTATTTTGTGAATGACAAGTGCAAGAACGTGTTTAACGCTGCCTGTGGGTTAAGATGTAAGCCAGGGTATGAGCTCAGAGGAAGCAGTCTAAGGATATGTCGGGAAGATGGAACATGGTCCGGCACAGGGACTGACTGCATTAGTAAGAACATTGTATATATATATTATAGCAAACGCCATGTTTTCAAGATTCGTTAATGCCTAGGCAAAAACAGGTTATGTCACTCGTTGCTCGCTTCCAGCAAAACGTAGGACATGTAGTTAAAGGGCACAAAACAAGTACCCATACTTACAAACCAGTTTACAGATTTCTTACAAGGCTTATATTTTCATAATCTTTTTACACCCATCATACTTGGCTATGCAATCACAGATGTGAGGTTTTTATTACGGTTTAACAAGGAGATTCTATACATAGGCTTATGTTTACACGTTGTTTGTTACATTCGTGTTATGTGTCGTACCATTACACACTCGTCCGTTGTCTGGATCGTTTCAGTGAAGACATGTTCAGCACTGATGAAACCTAAGAACGGCAACATGATTTGTACTACGGATGACTTCAGCTTTGATACAGACTGTAGGTTCACATGTGATACAGGATATAAGTTGGTGGGATCCAGGAAGAGAAAGTGTCTGGCTATTGCACTCTGGACTGGTATCATTACACGATGTAGAGGTGAGGAATGACTCTGTTGTATACACTGTTCACAGAAGCTTAACTGGTTTTAATCTCAACATAATTTAGATACATCAGCTTTAACATGTTTTGTATTTTTTATACCGTTCATGTTACTTTGCAGAAAACAAGATGCATCTACTAGTTTACATATGTATACACTGCAGCTACTGGATTTGGTATTTGTGTTTGTCAAATGTTTCAAATACGCATACATGTTCGTGTACGGCTGAACATTTGACGTTTGATTGCTTCTGTTGAACATTATGGCAGTTGCAGAAATGTTAATTGACTGTGAACTATACTTACCTTAAACACAAGACTATTACGTGTGGCGTGGTGTTCGTTGTCTTAACAATTCGTTTAGGAGTCAATACGTTTATACTGACACCATCTTGTGCACATTTTCAGAGATGACATGTCGACCATTACCTTCTGTCCGTGACGGTAGCGTCTATCCGCCATCCTGCACCGCCGGTGACGTAGGATTTGGAACCACGTGTTCTGTCACATGTCATGCTGGTTACTCTCTGATTGGTCCGCATAGTAAGCAGTGTCTTCCCGAGGGCGTGTGGAGTCCAGCTACGGTAGTGAATCAATGCATTGGTATGGCTGCTTGAATATGATGACTATATTTATGATCACTTATCAAAATCTTTGGCTTTATTACATTCTTTTCTTGGAATATCATATACATAGGTATTTGGATATCTTCTTTACGTGTTTGTTTATTCACTAGGGCTGAAAAAAAGACTAACACCCTTAATGACCCTTAGATAACAAATCAGTTGCAGTGACCCCTTTAAGATAACTCTTAAAATAGTCATAGCGTCTGTGTTTACCATACAATATGTTCTTTTACTTCAGACACCGCCCCACCGTTCATAATGTGTCCATACAATATTGAGGCCAACACAGATTTGAACGAAAACACAGCAACCGTTTCCTGGCAGGTACAACTAACATTCGATTACAAAGAACACCACTTTTACATCTGTTTAAAACTCGAAATGCGTGCATGTAGTATTTTGAGACTCCTCTTTCATTCGACCACGCTGACATAATCAGTGGTATTTAAATATAAGTAGTTATACTAGTATGAAGACATGTCTGAGTTGTTACCAGATATCAACGAATAACAATGATAGGAACATAAATTGTTTGTCATCAATGTATTAGTCCGACCATAGAGCTGTCCAACAGAAGTTAGTGGGACAAAATTAGTAACGAGACAATTGTTTGTCCATGTGATAGAAGACATCAAATAAGTAGCGCAGAAAAAAAATTCCCGTCGATAGATACCGGCATTTTCGTGTGGCACCTCTTAGAACATTCTTTGTTGAGTAGTTGACTTTACCCTCTTTGCTCAGCTGCCCTGATATATAAGACTGGTATTTATTGAGTCAAGCACCTCAATCCCGTAGTCATTCTCTGGCTTACAGGTTTTGAGGAGTGATTTGACTTCTATGAACATTTTATAATTTTTTTTAGAAACGTGGCCAAATACAGGCTTTTTTGCTAGGGGTCTAAATCCAAAATGGCCACCAACGCTATTTTTTTGGGGAAAAATAAAATCTGAACCAGAGTTGCTAGAAACAAGTTTAAATACACATTTTCCACTAATTCAACCACGATCATTCATATTACGTTATCACTTTGATGCTAAAAACTATTTATACTAAAATCCAAGATGGCCGCCAGTAATATCTAGCAAAATCAACTTTTTGAACCAGAGCATCTGCAATCAGCTATGAATACACTTTTGTACTAAATCAACCCTGAGGATTCTGATTCTGACATCACTTTTACGGTTTGATACAATTTTGACTCATATATCATTTCGTCGAGACTGCGGGCGGTTTTTTGGTGACCATTACAAACAGTACACACATTAAATATTTCATAAAGTTCAAAGCCATGAGAAAAACAATGCCGGATCCCATAAACGAGGATTTTTCTGGAAGTCTTCATGGTATGTAGTTTTAAAAAACAACAGTGCTTTGTTACTAATTTTGTCCCGCTATTACTGGACGATGGGCGGACTATATAGCAAAGGACGCATACTTACTCTTTGTTTCTAACACAATCTATTGTTTTTTTTGGTGTTTCTATCATAATATGTTCATAATGTTTTCCTTGTTGACGCGTATATAAATCGTCGCCTTATATCTTAAACTCAAACTCGATTTTTGGTAATTAGATTTCGTTTTTCAAGCTCTTTTCATTGGAAATACACATATAGTTCTAGAATGCATACAACTGACATAAAAGGCCCTTCTAGAACCCGTATGTAGTCGTTTTACTCTCAAAATGACGAAACACACGATACGGGCTTGTGGAAATAACTATTTACACTTCTAATGTAGGTACCCTTGGCTGTTGACAACTCTGGTTATGTTCCCATCTTGTCATCTATACCGTCTGTTATGCCCCCAGAGAAGTTTCCATTTGGTACAACTAAGGTCACCTACATGGCAGAGGACCTCGGCAAGAACAAAGCAGACTGTCATTTCTTCGTAGTGGTCAAAGGTATGATAACGATTACCTTCATTTTGTAGTAGTCAGTTGTTCAACACTGGTACGTTGCTTGTAAAAAAAGGTGAACGAGTATATTATGTATATTATATCGTCTCAAATAGCGTCTTAAATCACGGAACAGCTACAATCAGACGTCAAAATATTAGCTGATTATGATAAAGATTGAATTTAAACATATACCTTTTATTTGGATAAACGTCTGCTTTGATCAACTAGTAGCTTCTCAAAAGAAAGTTAAAGTGCTATACATTATTTTGACATCTTTTGTAGACAAACAAAAGCCAACTTTAGATCGATGTTTCTCTCCCCTGCCAATTGTCTCCCCTGAGGCATATACCCACGTGACATGGGAAGAACCAATATTTAGCGATAACTCTGGAGAGGAAGTCAGAATACGTCGCTCTCATGTACCAGGACTCTTCCCACAAGGCATAGCGGAAGTAACGTATATAGCGTATGACGCCAGCGGAAACAACAACACGTGCACACTAAGGATCAATGTTATTCGTAAGACTCACTTTCAATATTGCCAGACAGGATAACACATTCTTGTCCTCACAGAAATGCACTAAGCCGCGCTATCTAAGGCAATATTCATTCAGATCAATTTTACATTATTTGTCCCCATACACATTCAAGAAAGGATTTTTTTTTCAAATTCTCCTGTCTGAGTTATATCCATATATAGCTATATATCTATATAGTGTTTATGTTTTCACTTCCAATGCTTACTTTTCCACGGTCATCAAATTCATTGTTCCAAATATTGCTTACAAATCAAAAGCCAGAAATTCTTTATGTCTCAGCCCATCATAATATCAATCGCCATCAATACACGTGTGTTATCATTCATACTTTATTTTGACATAGTCCTTCGTATCATAACTATGCTATAATGTATTCTGTTAAATAACTAAGATCGTGCAATAAGACTCCTTGTAATCCTTTCAGCCCATCCGTGTGAGTACCCACCAGTGCCATTGAACGGTAACCGCACATGTTACGAGGATAGTCAGGGGGTGGTGTGCACCTTTACCTGTAAACCCGGCTACGACTTTGCCATCCAACCAGCCTCCCAGTACACGTGTGAGTTCGACAACGTATGGGAACCCAAGGACCAGATGCCCATCTCTGACTGCTCAGGTACAAAACATGAACTTTATAATAAGAACCGATGTTTTGATTGTTATTGAACATTTGAATAACGGTTGATTTGTTTCAAATTGAATGTGTTACACTGTATATACCTTTTATACCTTTATGTGGCTACTCACAAGCATGCGGTATCAGTATTTTTTCAGTGAGACACCTGTTCTCAGTCAAAGTCTTTAAAGGCACATAATCATGCATTATTTAAAGTTACCATTATTTGTTTGTTTATTAGGTCTAGCTGTTGTATGAAGTAGCTAGTCTTTCGCTCAACATAAATCAAATATATATTCATAGCCAGGAAGTACTTATGAAATAATGACCTTGTAATGTACTCGCGGCAATTTAAATGAATGAAAATCAAAGTTGTGTTGTTGTTTTTCTTTCAAACTCAACACAGATTCCTTCATAAGAAGCATTTATTATGATATATGTACGTCAATTTCTTTTAATATTCTTTTTAGGAATTTAATTCACGAAAAGGCAACTTTAAGGAGGTATGCTTAAACTGTTTAATTATCTTACAGCCTTGGAGTTAGCCAATGAGATCATACAATCAGCCTCGTTTACGTTTGCTGGACTGTTTGCATGCCAACAAAAAGTGGAACTCAACGATCTCAAGAAAAGCTTTGAACGGAGTGTGACAAAACGGGTAGGACCAGACATATACCCCAAACTCAACGCAGAGTTACTTCCCTTACAGTAAAGTAAAACGTATCTATTTTGCTTGTCAGGGGAGAACACTGCGTAGGAGATAATGCCTGTATTTATAAACTTAAACTTGTAAATGATTGGGGACAGTTTTTAGGACAAAAATGTTAACAACTGAAGCAAAAATGTATTGATTTGAATAGCCTATATAGATAGATTAAGATAATCACTATTTGAAGAGTTATCAGCATTTCAAAGCGACATTTTCTCGAGTAATGGAGATCTTCACGTTGTTCTTTTAAAAGTACATGCAGCATAACTGAATATTGCATAAGTTAGTGATCAATATGTATATACGTTCTAACATGCCATTGTATTCGTCAGGTGAAAGAGCTGTGCGAAGAAGGAGTTGATTGTTTCATCAAAGATCTAGAAACAACTTGTGAAGAAACAAAAGGTAATATCCATATATAACCATGAGAGTATTACTAGATAGATCTACACATATGTGCATACTACTTGATTGTTCTAATGACAATTACATCAAGTAGATATTAATGTTGGTTAGTGTTGTTATTTAAGAAAATGTTTCAACTAATAAATGTCAATCATACGTGCGCGTAAAAGTTGTTGCTGATTTTAAATAATGTTTTGTTGTCAATGAGCCAATTCATATTTTAATTATTTGTTGTTTTACTCTTATATAGTACTGTGTGCATGAAATGCCCTTATAATTCTTCTAGAGGGTGGTGCGTTTATTGTCCTTGGCAGAGATAAACGATCGACAGACGACATAACCGGAAGTAAGCAGCGAGTTAGGCGGGAATCAGTGAAAGACCCTCAGAAGATTGAGGATGGGGAAGCCATAATCACGTTTTCTTATCTTCTTGCTGGTAAGTAGCCAACGAAGTTGCATCACATTTATCTGTTTAGAATGTTTGGGTTTAGGTTGTGTACATGAAGCAGTTAAAGCTATATCTCTGACATTCATTTTGCGCCAGCAAGAATTCAAGTGTGTCTTGTAAAAAGAAGGTAAACAAAGTTCGGCATTAGTCACCGATCGTTCATATGTTGCTAATAAACCACCTACTGGTAAATTTAAAAATATCATGACGGTGTGCATCCTCAATGGAGAACCCTATGTTAACACTACACACGTTACCGGTAAACGACGAATCTGATGTTTAAAATTAGCATTTTTCTTTCCTGTAAACATTTGCACGTCTTTCTCTAAGATTAACTGAACTATTGCAACATGTATATTAATTAAAATAAAATTTGACTTCGCTAAACAGGTAAAATCAGTGAAAACACCGGTGACGAAGCGGAGATATTAAAGACTCAAGAGAAGCTTCTAAACGTATTCGACAACATCAAGACAACATTGAAGAAGGAAGCAAAGCGCGGGGACCTTAATCTGGAGGTTGCAGGGAAGAAATTAGAGCTGTATGACTACTCCTTCACAGACGAACCGTCGTTCACATGCGAGCAGGGTAGCGTAAGACTGGATAGATCATGTGGTAAGAATAAACCTAATATATTGACTTTCATATTTAAAACAAGTAAATTGTAAACCAACATCAACCATTAACATAAACATGAACTAAATTAGATTGACAATTGAACTAAACGTACAACTAGAAAGTTTATTTAATACGAAAGTTTTCCATTTAATCATCGATGTATTGCGACTTTCTTCGTTCTAGTAGGTCACTGAATTAAAACATTATACATGGCGAGTATAGGGAATGCTGTTTCAAGAGCGGACGAACTTGCTGAAAAACCTTCATACTTGTATTGTCTCTTCCAGTCAAGTGTGCAGTTGGTACTTTCTACAACATTGTCTCCAAGGAGTGCGAGAGTTGTCCACGTGGTACATTTCAACCAATAGCAGGCGAGATATCGTGTTTGTATTGCCCAGCCAACACATCCACTTTACAACATCATGCCACTAGTCAGCACAACTGTACAGGTAACGTATATACTAGTTGATTACAAATGAACTTTAATTATAGTTCATACATTAATATGATGTACACTAACAGTGAAACCTCAGAAATCCGGTGATCTTTACGTTAAATATAGTTTTTGCAATTTTGAGGTTAGTGGAATTTTGAGGTTTGTGGACTATTGAGGTTTGTTGGATTTAAGGGTTGCATGATGCCATTTGAGGTTAACGATAGCAATTTACAGGAGTTAGAGGTTAGCGAAAAAAATGAGGTTTGTGGAAATTTAAGGGTTGCGCAGTTTTAATGTTGTTTTTTGTGTTCACCGTTTACAGTAACAGATCAGGTTCAACATACTATACCGTTTGTCGATTATCTACTGTTGGTTTCAAAAAGGGCATTTTCTTTGTTTAAGTTAAATCTGTTATAATATCATATGAATTAGTCGTTAACAATCTACTTGTATATTTGCTCATAACTAGGTATTCATGACTATAAAGGCAAGTATTCATAGTTTGACGTGAATGTTATGTTGAACTGATTTTTGTATGATTATGATAATGTATGGACGGTAAACGATTGATCAGTTGATAGTACGTTTCCTCTACCACATCCCTACTTTGTGTACTCTTCACTCCCACCTCCAGCGCTGTGTTTGCCGGGTACGTTTTCTAACTCGAACGTGGAGCCATGTGAGACGTGCAGGAAGGGTTATTTCCAGGACGAGTACGGACAGCAAGTCTGTAAGAGATGTCCCAGGAAATATTTCACAATCAGACGGGGATCTATGACGCCTGAAAAGTGTAAAGGTTGGTATGGGGTGATAGTTAAAGGGTATGTTCATCCTGACACTAAACATTTGAAAATCAATAGCTACATGTGTTTCTTCATAATATTATGTCGACTAATTTCATTTTGCCATCTATAAAGAGATTTCGAAAGCTTATTCCAATTTTGAAAACTGAATATTTTAAAGTAGTCCTTTCGTTCCCGATTAATTAATATTCTGAAAACGTTTAAGAAATTCGCATACATATACAATGTATCACAATATATGCTTCTCAGAAATAATCTGTGTTGAGTTTGCCCGCACGTACTAAAACTATATTATAACTGACGCGTTAAATGATGATTGCATCAAACGATTGTCTTTATAATAATAATAATAATAATAATAATAATAATAATAATAATAATAATAATAATAATGATAATGATAATGATAATGAT
>ENA-OREC01000761-OREC01000761.1-marine-metagenome-genome-assembly--contig:-NODE-761-length-14152-cov-12.972504_pt1 | contig 14152 bp, 7 predicted proteins | sample MGYA00248626_ERZ508543 | MGnify/ENA primary metagenome ERZ508543 (study PRJEB26211, sample SAMN05518279) | marine metagenome | isolation source: Puget Sound, Washington, USA | host: Bankia setacea... | reverse complement strand
TTTGCTGTTGGTGTGTTACTTCCAGATCCAGCAGAGATGGTAAAGGAATAAGGAATGGTCTGTGTTCCTTGGTAAAGCTCACTTGGCTCAGGGGGACTTACAGAGCTTTGTCCACTGGTTCCAGGTTTGAACACTGGTACAACAGGGGTCTTAGGGTCTGTACAAGTGGGTCTCTGGCAACAGGCATCTTCTGGGTCAACATCTAGTACACAGCTTGCTGGTAGGCTAGGGAACTCTGGGCATCTAACATAACAAACAGGGACTTTCAGGAAACCTTTCAGATCATACTAGTATAAAGTCTACTATACTTATACAGTCATCAATTCATCGAATATTAATGTATTTCTCTTCTTAATTTTTGACTCACTTACCTCCTAATAGAGCATAAACTTACTTTTAAACAGAACATCCTAGACTTTTTGAATAGCTTTTCTAAACTGAAAAGTGTAGACTTAATCTGGGCAGAATGTTATAATAATGTGTTGGAATATAAGTGTTGAATGAACTTACTTTTGGCTACAGGCATACAAGCCCTGTGCGGCATCTTTACATTCACATGTGTACTGGCAACCATCTTCCCACATCTGACCCTCGATATAAACAGTGCCCTTATACAGACAGCCACCTGGTGTAAAGAAACAAGTGTGTCATATAGTCAAACGATAAACATTTCATGTGACAAGTCTAGAACTCTACCTGGCAGTTTAATATCAGAGCTACAGGGAAACAGTCAAATCAGGATAGATACATCTGGGGGCCACTTCATTAATTATACATTAATAAGATTTCCACTTCAAAAGAGTTATGTCATCAACAACAACACCCACAGCTTCACCATAAGAGGATAATGTGTAGTTTTAACTTACTAAGAGTTGGTGCTGAATAGCCTGTTCCACCAGTTCCGGGCTCAGGAGCGTTTCCAGATGGCAGTGTTGGTGTGGCTTGACCTGTTTCAGTGATGAGACCACCATTTCCAATGCTGGCGAGGTTACCTGTGGAGGAGAGGAATGTGCCAGAACCTGCCTGACATTCCACACTATAGCAACAATCATCGGCTTTCTTCACTTCCTGACAAGTATCAGGCAAGTTGTTGTACTGAGGGCATCTGAAAGACAAACATTGCTTATATAGTTACCCTGAGTACCATAGCACAAAAACCACCACCGTTATATTCTCTATTTTTCCTACCATCATAAGAGTAGATTTGCATTTTACGAGTACATTTATCTCAAAAACAAAAACAAATATCTCTCAAGAGGTCACTTCTTTTTCCCTAAATTCAATTATTCTTTGCTTCAAGTATTCTTTGGAATAGTTTGTCTCAAAAGGGACAGAAGTATAAATAAAATCAAGAAACCTGCAAACATAGTAGCCTATATTTGGCAATTGTTTTAGCCATCCTAGCTTTAAAAAAAACCCAAATAATGGTAACTGTGAAATCTACAAGACAAACTTTGTGTAATAAGCTTGTTGTGCTTCTGACTTTATACAGTTGAACACAGGCTGGTCAAAATGGATAACTGCGAGGGATTGGGTTACACAAACAACTTGTGCACAATATTCTGAGTTACAATTAGAAAACAACGTACGAGCTGACACATCTGTAGTAACCATAGATGGCATTTTCACAGGTGCATGTTTGGTCGCAACCAACCTTCCATGTCTCACCTTGTTTGAACGCATGTCCCTCATACAAACAGTAGTCTGGTTGGATAGAAAATAATCATTGCAAAACAATGGATTAAAGTGACAGGTTTCTATTGGGTTTATGACACTGTAACACTGCTGTTTCTTTATTTACTTAACGTTTCTCTTTTCCGCATGCATGCATTTGGCAGACGGTGTTATTTGTTAGTGTAAAGAACTGTTTAGTATTGAATATATTGCAATTTCTTGACTTTGGCTAAATCTTCTTACAGATAAGAACGAAAACAAAACAAACCATTTCTACTACAGCCCACCCCTCAAAACATTTCAATCACATTTTTGTTTAAGTCATCCAGGTTCTTGGCATGTCATCAGATTGTTCTTTTTGTTTGTTATATTTTTATTAAAATGAGCTATGGATTGAAAGTAAGAACGAATGGTTCATATTTTTGTTTTCCGAATGTATAACTATAAAATAAAACAAAGCATACCACTATCTGTAGGTTGGGGTTCTTGATCACCTAAAATAGAACAAAACTCAATGTCAACAAATAGCAATTAGAACAAAACTCAATGTCAACAAATAGCAATTAGAACAAAACTCAATGTCAACAAATAGAAATTAGAACAAAACTCAAAGGCGACAAGTAGATCCCTATCAACGTCAACCCTTGAAATGTTTACAGTTTTCATCTCTTGAAGACCACCCTATTATTAAGACCACCTAACAATCTAGACCAATTTTTGTTATATATATATATTATATTATAGGATATAATTAAGACTCACTTTTCCCAAGAACTAAATGTGGTCTTTATAGAGTATATTGCAAATTATTACTCATTACAATTTAGACTTTCTCGGAAACCAACGTTGGTCTTAATAGCTAATACTGTAAATACAACATAGAAATGAATTTACCATAAAGAAAGATTGAACTTAATAGTTTTCATCCTACCAAAGTACTCAAATCCTACCTACCACACAGGTTACAGTATGCTCGGCAGTTGTCGCTGGCCCATGGAATGTAGTTTGTACAGACATCAGCATGGTCGTAACTGTCACAGTCAGGAAGGCTGTCTACACAGTCTGGTGGTGCTGTTGGAGAGGTATCTTAAAAATAGAGAACAAGTCTGAATTAATACCCATATCAATGAGCTGTAACAGTGTAATGAGTGGAGTTTGAATCTACTTTACATAATCCTCAGCACAGGCTTAGAAAAAACACCTTAATCATGGAACCAGTCAATGTAAAACACACACACAGGAAACACATCTTTATCAAGGAACCAGTCAATGTAAAATACACACACACAGGAAAAAATACCTTAATCAAGGAACCAGTCAATGTAAAACACACACACGAAAAAACACCTTAATCAAAGAACCAGTCCAAGTAGACACACACACACACACACACACACAAGTTCTCTTCCTTGGTTTGTACTTTTTAGTTATTCTTCTTCTTGAATCCCACTGTAATTCATTCCTTGAACCAACCAGTACTAGCTGCTTTCTTGTGTAGTAAACGTTTGTAATGGTTTCCAGTTATGAGAGATCTCCATATTTAGCCACCTGTTTGTGGGAAGTGAGTGAACTGAGTGAACTTACTGATTCCCTGTCCGCTGACGGTTCCCGAGCCAGAGAAGCTACCTTGCTGGGTCTTGAACTCACAGACTGGTTTAGAGCAACATTCACCTGGAGATGTTTCCATGTGGCAGAAATCTGGGATGCTAGAGTATGTCGGGCACCTGTTTATGAGAGATGTTAGAACATTGAGTTTCAATATGATCATAAGTTAGTCACTATGCAAGCCTTGGTTTAGAATACAGCACATCTCTACTATTATTTGTCAGTAGAGACGTTCAAGGGCATATAAATCTGAGGATTCAAAAATCTAGACAAATGGACAATATGGGATGCATATATGTTTGATACAAAGCATGGTTCAGGTGATCCACAAATCGAAGCCTTCAATGAACAATTAGGATTTATAGGATTCGTCTTCAGAATATTAGATAGTTTAGGTCATGTACTGGATTTAACAGAATTAATAACAGATAATAAAATAAAAATAGACATGTAATTTGTTATCTCTATACGTAGTGTTAGTGTTTGAACTGTAATGTAGATTCTAAGTTACAATTATGTGAATAAAAGTTGAAAAAACAATAACAAAAAACAACTTTCTTATTAAAAAGTTTTTCAACAAGCAAAATTCCTGCAAAAGCCTTTGTCCAGCGAATAACAGTTATTTACAGTAACTATGGTTAAGCCACTGGGTGGGGTACTTACAGGGTCTGACATTGGTATCGTCCAGTAGCTCCGTCAGCACAGTTACATGTGTAGTCACAACCATCCTGCCATGATTGACCTTGATAGTATAGGTGACCCTTGTAATCACACACAGCTGAAACAAACACACTGTAAAGTTAGTGTTAATCCAGTATTTAACATTTTGTGTCAGCTAACTGTTCTCCTATCAACATGTTATTGCTTATTTATGAGTTTCTGGATATTCATACTTAGGTTAATTACTCTTTGAAAATCAGTTTTCTCCAAATTCATCATCATGCAAACCTGTGTTTTATTAAATAACTGTGTAAAAAGAAATTCAGCACTAAAAGACCTTATTAACAGTTCTTTCCAGTAATTTTGTTTGGCTTTTATTTATCCCATTGACAGTAATGTTTGGTAGGTCTGAGTATTAGGTTGTATTTCTTAAATATTTATAATTTACTTTGAATATATAAATTACTATGGATACATAAAAAAGTACCCATTATAGTCAAATCTATACATTTTATGATTTACTTACCCATTTATATATCTTTACAGCTCAATCAAGGATAAACATTTTAATTGTATTTATATAAGTAAAGTTCAAAGTATATTTACATATTCCGTCAGTAGTTTGTCCAAGGCTAGTAGATTCCACGGTGGTGATCTGGGGGTCGAAGTCACACACTGGCTGCAGACAACACTTAGAATCACTCTTTACAAGAGTACACTGGGAGGGCAAGTTGTAGTACACGGGGCATCTAAGATTAGAAAATGCATCATCTACTAGTATGAACTACAACTTTATATGTATTGGCTGCTGATAAGCAAACTGGCTGTATATGGTTATGAAGGAAAGGGTTAATACTATGATGCATTTTGCACCTAAATTAAAACCACTTTGCCTACAATACAACCTAGTGTTTGATTCAATAACTTGAAACTAATTTAAACAATATATAAGTGGTCTTAAAAATATTTGTTAGAATTTTAAATTTTAAACTTGTCTACAACGGTCAGTCACGGGGGATTACAAAAGTGGCCTTTGTTCAGAGCATCGGAAACTACCTATTTGATTTTCACTGGACGAATTAAGTAAGAGTGACTTTAGTGGACAGTTACTTGCTACTCCTGGGTGACGTTTAGCACAGGGTTGACTATATATATAATTGGTAACTCTTCCTCTGAATGTTAAGACATCTATTGATGTGGTACAACTATGTCTGTATGTATGTTTATATCTGAACACTTTACAATGGGACATTGGTCTTTATGTACAACACACGTTGAATATGAATCCTTTCCCTTGTGAGGTGTATATTAACATGTTTGACTGTAGATGTACTGGTATTTGTTAGTAGTGACACTGTGGTATATTACATACTTGTTGTAACACTGGTAGTTCCCTGTGCTTCCATCTGTACATGTACACTGGTAGTCACAGCCATCATCCCATGTCTCACCCTGGTTGTACTTCTGACCCTTGTAGTAACATTGACCGTCTGCAACAACAAAGGTAAAGGTCAAAGGGGTTAAAACAATTAAAACAAACGAATAAACACATCACAGTCTACAAAACAAATCTTTTAAGGCAAGTACAATATTTGGGACCCCCCCCCCCCCCTCAAGTCTTGTGTCCACATGTCTAAATCAAACTGTATGAAAAATGGCAAACCTTTCATAGCTAAACACACACTGGTATTTCATATGGGTATAATAACTAATTTACCTTCTCCCCTGCCACTATACACAAAGATTCTGTATCTACACATCGGGACTCTTTCAAACATCTCTCCAAAAGTCTATTAATCTCTACACCAAAATCCGACAACCTGAAAAGTCACACAGTGAAGTATTAAAACACCTTGAGAAGTTCAATATTTAGAGTACAAGTACATGTATAGATGAACATATTTCACTGATAAATGTGTACCCAGTTTCACAAGTTTAAAATTCTATGTCTAAACCTGGAAAGTTAATTAGCATAACTAATAAATATACTTTAACAAGGACTTTAAGTTAAAATTACACTTATTTATCTAAAAAGTATTATGAAAAATGTTTTTACAATTATTCTCATTAGCCTGGCTGTTTGTGTTGGCGGAAACCCACTTCTAAGACTTGTTGACTTATGTAGATACTGATGCTGGTTATCAAACCCTGAGTGCTTTACCACTGTGTTAGCCTTTTGAAATACTGAACTCACATTGACAACACCATTTTACAACAGAATAATAGTCCTATAAAATGGTGGCACTACACTTTAAAATGTCAGAACTTCACAAAGTAAATAAGGAAACAAAACAACAGTGTTTATACCTTCCTGGTTCAAAGCTTGGACAAGCCATGGGTGAAAGTTCTACATTAATGAATAAAGTACCATCAGCTGGACGAACTTGGCTCGGTTCAGACAGCTGACAGGAAACCTGTGCCATCACCCTGAAAATGGAGTAAACAATGTATAAACTATTTCACAGCGGGCATAAACAGACAATGCACATATCTCATTAGAAGGCCTTTTGTTAACATTCTAGTTTTGTTTTTCCTTTTTGTGGATGATAGATGGCTGCCATAATGGTTATTACAACAAAGTGTTCAATTATGAAATAACTGTCAACTCTAACAATAGCAACTACCGGTAGGATATATTTGGTTTAAACATATTTTTATTCGGAAATATTTACAGATACAAGGATAACACACATATATAAGTAAATAAAGATTGTATCGAATAGGATATATTTGGCTTCATAAAAAGTATATACATGTAATAAAGATAAACTGCTTGCTATGATTTGGATAACATGTTTTTAAGTTTGATATTTTGTTATTCAGTTGGTTTTTCTGTTCAATCAATGTTTACAGAACAGAGCAACACCATTATTGGGATGTATGTAACCTATCAGGTTTATTTCTTAGTCAAATTTTAGATGAACAAAACATAGCAGATATCTAGCAAAGTAAATCAGTAACTACTTTGTGTCCCCAATGTTCACATGGCAACATCCTCTGTCCACTCCAAACCCAATCTTGAGATGTCTGTAGTCATATGCTTGCCTCCCATCTATTCTCTGAAATTTAAGACAGCCAATAAATTTAAATGCATATAATATAATGGCTCATTTGACATATCAACACTTGACACAAATGACAGGTATTCTATGAAGTACTATATACAGAACTCATATAGTTACATGCGGATCATGTAAACTATATTAGCCTCTCATGATGCCCCATCCTTAATATTGTCCAGAATAACCAAGTAGGCTTTATTACACATGTATTTATGTATCCTGTTCTTGAAGTTGTTCACAGTCTGTGACAAGACAACTAATTCTCCTCCAAGACTGCGAGAAAGTTTTTCTTGATTTATTTATGACACCATTTTTTCCAATGTTCTGCTGCTGTCAATTGAAGGAAAAGTGTTGCTTGGTACATGCTATCTAGCATAGCCGGCATAGCAACATATTGTTCGAAGAGTCTACACTTTACTTGTTTAGGTACATGTCTGCAGTACTAAGACGTTACAGGTTACATTTTGAAAGAAAAATAAATTTATCCGAAACAAGTGTTGTCCGAAATTACACTTACAAAAACAATGCATGTTACAGACCCTTGCTTTACTTCATTCTTACCCTTTTGTCGCATATTGTTTTCCTAATGAACTCTTTTTCACACAGTGACAGTGGTGTTTCTCTCATATTTGTGGATCTTAGAGAAAATAGAAGTGTTGCGTGTTTTCATAAACGTGCTGCTCACGTCGAGACTCTTTAAATCGGAGGTAGTTGTCGAGCTGTAAACATGAATTTTGAAAGCGTAACTGAGCTTGAACATAACCGTCAACTGCTTAGAGAAGCACGCCATGCTCATTTAGAAAAGGCAAGTTGTATATTTACAAGATTCTCAACGAACACTTTAAGGACCGACCTATTCATTTACAAAATGGTGTTGTAATAGATATGTTTCGGATACACATAAGTATTTCGGATATAATTCCTTGGTTTATTTTGATATTTTTGAGGCATATGTAAACCTGAGTAGGGCCATGGGTTCTGCCACTGTTATTGACAACAACACACGACTGAGTTGAATGGCTATTCTTTGATACTTACAGGCAAAATACACAGGTTAAGACTACATTGCACAAATTGAGAACATTTATTTTTCAATGTAGGTTGTTTATCTTTCTGCATGTTGAGTTTACTTTCATTGCTAACTATTTTCAGGCCAAAGAAGGTTTTGAGAAGGCAGAGAGAAAGAAAGAGCGTGCCAAGGCAAGAGGAGATGACACATGGATGCTTTCATCTGTAACACAAAGATTAGACAACGAACAACAGGTGAAACCAGATAGTCCAACAATTGTTAATAGACAACAGGGCATGAACATTCTAAAAATCTCCACCCCTCTTGCTAATAATGGGAAGCAAAAAAACAAGAAAGTCCTTCATCCAAAACCTCTTGGTATGGGGATAGGACAAGTGGATTTCTTTCCGGAGTAACTGTAGCATTTTTTAAAAACCATGATGTGTAATTATTTCCTTTTGCATTGACGTTTTTAGGGGGGTATTTTCTGATATTATGTATTTAGAAATTATGACTCAGTTATTTGTATCTTTGCTACAGGAAGTCATTAAACTTTTGAACTGTATGTACATTATTTGATACCAACACACAACAATTTGATAGCAAATCAGAACATTAGAGTGGTGAGTAAAATGTATTGTAATAATTCCAATTTTGATCACAATTTACAACAAATAATATTTATTCCATATTAGCAGGTTCATCTTTTTGCTTTAATTATTTTGCTCATTTTCAAACTGATTAAACTCTGTTGGTTATTATAACAATATAACTTTTTATATATATAATTTGGATCATTTACAGAGTTTAGAAAAGACCAGAAAGAAAAAGAAAAAGAAAGATAAAGAAAAGAAGAAGAAGAAAAAGAAGAAGAAATATTCAAGCAGTTCAGAATCAGACTCAGTGAGAACATTTTAATCAATTTTATCTTAAATCATTAATGTTTAAAGACTGTTTCATAATTAACTAGTAAAGCGCTAGAAGTGTATGACAAATTAAAACCTTATGGTATTTCCAAATGTATGCAACATGCGAGAAAACCATTAAAAATGTGCCAATCTATGCACACCTAAAACTTAAAAGTGAGATGATAAATAGAATCTTTCTCTCACTGTCTTTATTCAAAGTGATATTGACTTTTGATTAAATTTTTACAGAAACTTTGTAACATTTCCTCAACTTATTGCACTCAAGTTTATATTATACATATACATAGAATGCGTTGAGTGTTGATGTCATCCAAAATGAACATTACAGACGACAGATTACATTATGTTCCAACACTGGATTGACTTTCAAAAAATATTCTAGAATCATTTAGAAAAAAACAGGTTGCTAATGCTACTTTATGTTCTCTTTATAGATGTTTTTATTTACTTGTACTTGTAGCCAATCGTAATTGACAATTAGTATTTAATTATCTAACAAACTTAAAACATGTCAATGCCATCAGTGCACTACTAGCAGACTTATGTTTGTTTGTTTTTCAAGGAATCTGAGGATGTTAAAAGAAAGAAGAAGAAAAAGAAAAAGAAGAAAAGTAGTTCCTCCTCTTCAGATTCAGACTCTGTAAGACATTGTTTATAGTTTATTATATATGAATCACCCTGTCCGTCCGTCTGTCCATATTTCTCGTAAGAGCAACTCACAAACAGATGAGCCAATATTGATGAGACTTTACACAGTTGTAGTTTATAATCTGAGGATGTGGATGAAGGATTATAATCCCGGTCTGAAAATTGTGGGAAAAGTCATTCAAGGGAGATAATTATTTGTGCGGGACGAGGGTTTCCTTTGTGATTTTACTCAGTTTTAGATTCATTTACGCAAGAAATGTTGACAGTGTATTATAGGACATGTTAAACCCAAAGGATAAGAAGTAGAGGTTCTGAAATGGAAGCATGTTACATACTAAAGTTTGAGTGGTTAGCAATGTCACAAATGGATTATCAAAGAACCTTATTATAAACCCAACTAATGAAAAAGAAATTGGGGGGAGGGATACTGGAGTTAGCAGCCGGTTGGTCAGGCGGTTTGTCTGTTATTGATATATTGTGTCCCTAACTCCTCCGACAGTTTTGAAGTAATCCAAATGAAACTTGCTACACATGATCCCTATGACGTGCAGTTGTACATGAATTGTTTGTTGCCCCTTTTTCGAAATTTCGATAAGTTCATTATATGTACTTCTTTCCTGTGACAAATCAGATATGGCTCTAATTGTAAGTGGAAACATAGTTAAAACATGTGTACTGGAGTTGAATTAGATATCAGTTTGAATTGAACAGAAGTTCCTTTTTTCTTTCAGGATGAGAAGTCACAGTGGGTCGAAAAAGGGGCTGATAAAGGACCAGCACCCTCTCTCCCCGGAGGGATTAAAGGGCCAAAACTAGAGGTACGACTCTAAACCAACATAAATTATAGCTCAGGTTATTTATTGTCATTTTTAAAACCTCGACTAAACAGTTTACTTTTCATGCAAATACTAAAGAAAGGACTTATCTGCTGATGTATAACTGTTCTAGTCACTGCAGATGAGGTGAATAAAAAGTGTAAAGTTTTGAAACGTTTAGATTATTTGAGGACCTTGACATTTTTAAACCAACTTAGCTTTGAAACCTTAAAACTACTTAAAAGGTAGACTATATGTTAAATATACAGCTTTGGACAACATTGTTATAAACCGTACATTAAGAAAGTGTCCTTATTTTGTGTTTATATAGAAAATTCTAAAGTCACTCTTTTATGAAAATATTAGAATGTTAAGTTGCTTTTTTCCCAAAAATATTTAAATGTACATGTGTACATGTTTGTTGTTTGATCATACACAGAGAGATGAGTGGATGTCTGCACCACCAGAGTTATTTCCCACTATCTCCAGAAAGGACTTGATTGACAAGAAAAACAAGCAGAAAGAAGAGCTTGCCAGACAGAAAGAAGAATTTAACAAGGTAACTGTGCCGTTTTATTGGCTGTTGGGAAGAGTGATAGAAAAACACGAACATTGTTGTTTTATAACTTTATTCTACGAAACTTCAATATTCAACAGAACTTTTTAACACGATAACTTGTGTTGATTTTTCTATCAACAATATGATGTTTCATTGGTTATTGGATAAGTAATGGTCCGTCTGTCCAAATGGCTTGTAAGCACAACTTCTGGACTAATAAAACTTTCAACCTGAGGTTATGCCACTTTTTCGAAATTCTCATATCTTTATAGAAATAAACTACTTCCCTTGTTTTCATACCATCTTGAGTAGTCTTATCTTCTGTGACAAAGCAGGGATAGAGGGTATACACAATCAGTCATAGGTCTAGCTTATTAAACAATTTGCTCAAAAGCAACATGTGTTTATGTTCTGTTTTGTAGCCAGGTATTCATGCAAAGGAGATCAACCCATACTGGAAAGATGGTGGTACGGGTCTGCCACAGGAAGCCACTGAGGTGAAGAAGGTGGCCCAGAACCCTAACGTAGGGGATGCAGGGTTGTCTTGGTTGAAGAAGTCCTATGAGAGATGTGTCCAACAGGCTAAAGAGGAGGGAAGACCCTTGGAAGAGCTTGCTGCAGAACGATGGGGCGTAAGTGAATTAACTGGTATTTATTGTACTCCTACAATGTTTTTGAGGGAACATTATCTGCTCTAAAATAATGCTTAGCTGAATTCTTTAAGATAAATATAAAATTATTATGCACCCCTATGCAAATCTGAGAAAATGCTACTCAATTGATAACCCAATTCAAAGCTTTCATGAGAAAAATATACTCTGATTTATAAGCAGTATTTCAACTATGACTCTTCACTTTATTACAGTCTCTGAAAGCTATACAGCGACAGATAAAAGAAGCTGAAGGGGCTAAATCTGGTGGCAGCAGACCTAATGACCGAAATGGCAGCCAGAAAAGCCGCTTTATGCGACCCTCTGATGATGATGATGATAGAAAATCAAATTCACGTTCAAACAGAAATAGGTCACGGTCACCTGATAGGTCAAGCAACAGGAGAAGATCTCGCTCAAGGTCAAGAGGTCATAGATCAAGGTCTCGAGATAGAAGAAGATCAAGAGATAGGGATAGAAGATCGAGAGAAAGGAGGTCAAGGTCACAAGAACGACGGTCACGAGATAGGAGGTCAAGAGAAAGATCAAGAGATAAAAGTTCAATGAAAGGGAGGTTTATGAGACCAGGAGATGGTGAAGACAGAGACTCAAGGTCCAGGTCAGATCGAAGGTCAGATTCAGACAGGGTACCTGCTTGGAAGAAAAAAGAATTTCAGAAACCTAGAGAAGAAGATAGAGAAAGAGAAGATAAAAGGGAGAGAACAGATACAAGTAGAAGAGGAAGAGATGATAGGCAAGACAGAAGGAGAAAGCGCTCAACCTCTTCATCATCATCATCATCTTCTTCTTCTTCTTCATCAGGTAACGGTTTTTTTTCTTTTTGGAAAAGGTAAGGTTATGTAAGACAGTCATTACAAAGTTACACAATTAATTTGCTTTAACATTGATTAACTAATATCAAGTAGAGAAACTGAGTAAGTGAATGATCTTTTTGTTAATTATTTATCATCTTGTGTCTTCTTCTTAAACAAATGCAGAGCTCTACAATTTCTTGTTTTTCTTAGTTACTTACCTTAAATTAACATATATTCAACTAAGTCTTAATAGTTGAACCGTATTACATTGAAATAAGCTGTTTTGGGACTGATAAGGGTTGGTTTTATGATCAAGGGGTCTTAATGGAGGATCTTTACATACTGTACATGAAAATACACGTCTTAAAACTATAAGTTACGTTTAAAAAAATAAAAAATACAAGCATTTTGAGCAGGTAGCGACAGACCTCTTGTCTTGGTCAATAATAATAATTAAAATAAAAGCCAAAGCATCACATTGTGGTTTCCCTATTTTACAGACTCCAGTGAGAGAAGTAGCGATGAAGGTCAAAGGTCATCTCAGCAGCAGACAACACCCCCAGTCAAAATCCTTACAGAAAAGGAAATGAACCAGCTCGGATCCAAGATATTGAAAGCAGAATTGATGGGAAATGAGGTTGGTTGATGGGTCTAACATGTACATGTGTATTTTACTTCATCACATATAACTTTCAGTAGAAGCTTGTGTGTTGTTATTGTAGATTGTAGATAAGGAAGAAACCCAACCTGGTTCAAGTTTTCTTAATTTTATATATCTAAGATTGGCAGTTTTAACGCTATTTATTACTAGTTACTCTCAATCTTTTACATATTCTAAAAACCATCGCATATCACCTCAAAAACTCATGTTTTACTGCATTAAATAACAATCATGAATCTCTTTTAAATGTTGAAAGGTTAGAAGATGTTTTTAGTTTATGCTAATTGATTGTTCTTTGATAGTGAAAGAAGCAATTTTGCAAAATTTATATCATGCTTTAAACTGTTCCTTGACACAACCAGTACTGAGCAATGAGAGTAAAAGTTTCTTGCTGGAGCATTTGATGGGGCTGGAACTCAAACCTGACACGCATCTGCCGATTCACATCTGACATGCTGCACCACGCCATCCCTTAAAGAAAAGTTTGCCAAGATGGGTTTAAAGGTGGTGAGATTGATGAATTGACTCAAGGTTTGACTGGGCATTAATCTCGCTTGCCTTTTCCATTCAAACAGGATCTGGCTTCCAAACTAAAAGCCGAGCTGGAGGCAGCAAGAGAGGCTAAGAAGAACGCACCTGCAGAACCCACAGGTCAAGGTCATGGCAGTAAAGATGGCGGCGACGACTTTGTGACCTTGACCCGAACAGATAGGTCAGGTAATGCGAGACCGGTTCCCGATGGCGAGTTTCCAGCAGAAAGTGGCGGGAGAAGGAGGAAGAGAAAACAAAAGGTTACTACATGTTATTTTTTTAATATTTTTTTAGCGTTGGCTGTCTCGATTTTGCATGGAAACAATGTCCAAGGATCTCCTACTTAAAAAGATTTCAATCCCAGATTTTATCCATGACTTTTTTTGTCCTATCTTAATTCTTGTGAAAGAGCCAGTATTTCCCTTTCAATGTTGAGTGCTAAACAAGGGAACTATTGGTACCATTTTTAAAACATCTTTGGTATGACGCGGTTCTTGACTGGGGATTGAACCCAGGACCTCCCGCACTTGAAGC
>ENA-OREC01000760-OREC01000760.1-marine-metagenome-genome-assembly--contig:-NODE-760-length-14158-cov-14.486471_pt1 | contig 14158 bp, 6 predicted proteins | sample MGYA00248626_ERZ508543 | MGnify/ENA primary metagenome ERZ508543 (study PRJEB26211, sample SAMN05518279) | marine metagenome | isolation source: Puget Sound, Washington, USA | host: Bankia setacea... | reverse complement strand
AATGCTTTGGTTTATACGCAATCATGAATCTGTTTTTCCATGCAATGCTTTGGTTTATACGCAATCATGAATCTGTTTTTCCATGCAATGCTTTGGTTTATACGCAATCATGAATCTGTTTTTCCATTCAATGCTTTGGTTTATATGCAGTCCTGAATCTGTTTTTCCATGCAATGCTTTGGTTTATACGCAATCGTGAATCTGTTTTTCCATTCAATGCTTTGGTTTATACGCTATCGTTAATCTGTTTTTCCATGCAATGCTTTGGTTTATGCGCAGTCATGAATCTGTTTTTTCCATTCAGTGCTTTGGTTTATACGCAATCATGAATCTGTTTTTCCATGCAATGCTTTGGTTTATACGAAGTCGTGAATCTGTTTTTCCATCCAATGCTTTGGTTTATACGCAGTCCTGAATCTGTTTTTCCATCAAATGAGTTCGTTTATACCCAGTCCTGAATCTGTTTTTCCATCCAATGCTTTGGTTTATATGAAGTCCTGAATCTGTTTTCCCATCCAATGAGTTGGTTTATACGAATTCGTGAATCTGTTTTTCCATGCAATGCTTTGGTTTATACGAAGTCGTGAATCTGTTTTTCCATTCAACCATGTGTAGACTGTGTTAATTGCTAGGATTATATTGCAAAGCATTAGATAAATATTATGGAATGGATTTGTTTGTGTGGCTAGTGACTGAATGGATGTATATACATGGTCTCTCGAAATATTCATTCAAGAAAGCTACACAAGTTCTGTGATTATGCAGAGTTAATCTGTCTAATTGTTTGGTGTTAGGTATGTTTTACTTTACAGTCCTTTCAATGGTATTGCAGGCATATTTTGACAGCCAGTTCACCAAACCGTTTGCCTGGCTTTCTTTACCAGTACTAATGGTTTTTGGCACATAACCAGCTACATCTTCACTTGACAAGGTGATGGAGTGCATACATATGACGAATATCTGTGTTCTGTGAATTTAGGTGCTTGTATTTTATATACATATTCGAAGGAAAGTTCAGGAACAACAAACAAAACAGAAGTCAGCATGTTTGAATAAGAGTAATGATTTATTCTATTTAAAAGATCAGACATTTACTAACAAACTAGTTTAAACACATAATAAAGACATGGTTATATAACATACGGGGGAAATCAGTTACAGGACATTTTCCACTATTGTTCCAACCAAATATATATTTAAAACCAGCTGAAATACCGCTGATTTTCATCTGATTTTCCAAGCTATGTCTCTAACTATTTTCAAATAACAAACAAAGTTGTAATGGCCAGAGTATACATCAGAAATATACATGCTCTATGGTAAAATGTCTTGTAAAGGTTTTCCCCCACCTTCAAAATCACTTTCACTTTTCCAACCTAAATCAATTTTGAATTTCGATTATTTTTTTAGGAAGATATAAATTCTTACTATCTGTTTATTTCATATAGAACAAAAGAAAACTTGTTATTTGTTTGCCGTAACTTAAGAGAGAGAATATTGATCAAATCTTAAAATGGAATGAATCTTTAAATATCATAAATCACAACTATGCAGTAAGTACAGAGGAGAATATATTTTAATTAGAAAGAGCTATTTATGTGGTTTACTTGGTTTGTGTTTTAAGGTTTGTATTTATAGTATGAACTACAAAAAATAGTAATTTATCAACCGAAGGAGCAAGTAAAAGTGCTATACAAAAACTTTCGCGTTACATTTTCTTCATAAGACATTCTACAAAACACCTATGTTATACAGTGAACAAAGGTTAAACAAATATAATAAAACAGTGAACATACTCAATGCTGATTGGCTTATATATCAGAAAATTCTCTTCGCTTTACCCGTATAAATTTTAAGTCAATAAATGACATACTCAATTTCCAGAAAATTACCAAAATCTTTTTTATTCTGATTTCAATTTTACAACATAACTTCAACTGCGCTGCCAAGAACAAAAGATTTTTAATCCGACCACAAAAATGTTTGACCATCATTTTCGATATACTACCCGTATTTGTGAAAAATCAATCATTTCGTGGCCTAGATCAAAATCTCCATTCAATCACACTTTGGAAAGAGCAACCATTTCAAAACTTCATACCAATCTTTCACACCATTATCAAATATAGTACATAATATAGTCTCAGAAAAAATATAATCTTAACTGGTATGAAATTTTGAAATATATCACAGTAAAATAATAAGGCATCTCCTCACCTTCCGACCAACCTTCAACGTTTGACCTTGACCTCGATTTAGAATACAGATCAAAGGTCAAATCAAAAACGGCAATGCAGTTGAAATTGTGTTTCTTTAACAAGATTGGAAAATAAATGTTACAGAAATGGTACATCGTCTTGTTTTATTTTAAACACAAAATACTGATTACGTGTTACTAGTATAAGAATCAAATAAGAAGAGATACCGTTCTGGGAATCATGAACATTTTCAATTGCAAATTTTGAGATTGTTTGCAAACATGACACAAAATTACATATACAACATAAAATGACATCATTGACAAAAGAAAAAAAAAGAGAAACAGTTTTACACGATCCATTTCAAAACATTTCATTTACAGTAACTCCTACTCAAAGAAACATTGAAAAATACAAAATGTAAAAAGAAGTGGCTTTTACAATACAAAAATAAAATCTCCTAACCCACATAAACAGTTGCAGTTATAATATTTCAGCACCTAGCAACCGTTACCATGGAGATCATAGTGTAAAGGTCAAATGCAAAGGTCAAGGTGACAAGAATACAGAGTAATGGGATGATGAGTTTTGGGGGTTTCACATTTTGACAATACTTCACAGAAACTTATCCAGAATTAATGACATACATAAAAAGCATAATTTGTTTATATTCTAAAGTGTTTACAACATATATTTGACAACAATAAGCCTAGATGGGAGTGATGTTACTATATTATGATTTCATATATAATTGTTTAAATAAAAGCCTAAAGCAACCACACATGTACAAGCGTATCATTTTCACCATAATGTCAAACATCTACTGCTATCAGCTCGGACTCACAAATGGAAGAAGTGTCTAAATGTTTAACACATCATGATTTCTGGAAGAAGATATTCCAGCCTAATAATGAACCAATGATTAAATAATAAACTCAGCAAATCAAAAAGCTCCAATCAAACTTGGCAGCCAATGAGAAAGTTCGTCACAAAACTTCGTTTACAATTTAGCCTATGAAAAGCTTGATTCAAACTTTACTCAAAATACAGCCAATCAAAAAGCATGTTACAAAGCTTCATATTGAATTCAGCCAATCAAAAAGCTGTTATCAAATATTTCAGCCTATCAAATCGCGAGATAAAAAGAAGTCACCGGGTTTCTTCATCCGCTTCATACATATACCACAACATGGCACAGAAGTATAAAATCTACACCAAACTAATGGCGAGACTAAAAATATCATTAAAAAATTCCTAAAAACACAATCTCAAGGGAGAGAACCAAATACACATGAAAGATGGTGATGGCGTGTAAACAAATGATGTGCTTCATGTATCAAGTGACTCGTTGAACATGGGATGATTTTTTTCAATTTTTGAAATTAAATGATTTGAAATTTAAGTTTATGTAAAACATCTGAGTATTCTATATGGTATTATGGCACACTTTTCATTGGTTGTAGTATACATATAAACATTCACATATGGCTCAATTCATCAGTGTGTGTCAAACGATTGTATTTCTCTTATTTACTCATGACTCATGGTTTTAATATCCAGCTTTAACACGTATGCTTTTCTCATATTTAACAACCTTGCCTCATGTCTTAATTACTAGGAATTTCATTGTCGACCATTATGTTGAATAAGGACATAGAAAATACATGACATTATTATCTTCGCTTATGAAACTTCCATTATATTAGTTTTCATTATTCTTTGTCATTTCTAACAGTTTCTTACTTTTTATCATTTAAGAATTAAACATGCCATTAATTGGAATCTGGTTTTCTATATGCTTTTAAGCGACCCAATGCAATATTCCGTCTTTTCTTAGGAAGGTGTCTTATTCATTAGCAGAGACAGCAAATTCCAAGGTTAACCCTGAAAGGAAGACTGTATATCCCATTGTATCTTAGTTGTTTTTTCTAAAGCCAGTTCTAAGATATTAATTACAATAAAATATGGTTTCAAAACAACAGTAAATCATTAAGATAAAAACCCTTTTATAGCCAATTATGGTGGAAACCGTTGTGGAATAATTCATTCTATTTTTGATGATCGATGGTATACTGTGTGCATAGTACGTCTTTAGACCATGCTAGTTCTCCACTGTGCTCAAAAAGGTTTAAAATATTCAGATCTATTTAAACGAGACCAAATAGAGGCTAAACAAGATTTCAGCACTGGCTATTTACAAATACTTCTTCCCAGACTGTATATTGTCCTATACTTTATTCTCCACATGTGCAGACAACTACAAGTAATCAGTCGCACAACTAAATATCATCTTCCTAATGACAGATCCATTTAATGGCATTAATGTTTCATGGCTTTTTACTCAGTTGTCATAGAAACGGTATTATTCTGGAGCAAAAAGAGAAATATCGGAACCAACCTTACGCAATAAACAATATACAACAACACATGGCTTACTGCTCTGTGTATTGTTCCCCCGATTCTAGCATTGATACATTTGAAGAGAAAGTGGAGTCAATTGACATTCTCCATGGATATTATAACTGTTTACGACTTATTCCCCTCCTCACCCTATACTCTGTATTCTTTAAATATTTCCATACTGTTATATAACGTTTTGTCAGGCTTTGATGGTGAAAAGTTGTACAGTATATCCAGTACAAGTGATCTCAAACATCACTAGTGTTTTGCCCTATTGTCCAATTATAAACGGTTGCTTTTACTTAACTGGAGATTAATTATAGAACAGACTGTTGTCGACTATTTCTGTAACATTCTACATTTACTGATTGGTTACTATCAGGTAACTCTCACATAAATCTCATGTTGCTTTCCTAGATACAAAAACAGACCAGCAAATATCTCCTGTCATATTTTGACCTTAACACCATAAAGTAGAGGAGATATCCCTTACTCTAACTAGAGAATAGTGTGCTATTTACAAGATTACATCATAAAACCAACAATAACCAGCAAATTGTCAGCATCACACTTCACTGCAAAAAAGCAAAAAAAACATAATAATGGGAATCTGAACAATATCTGTCTTAATAAAGAAAGAAATGATGTAATGTTTCTGTTGCTAGGCAACCAGTGTTAAAATGAGTGTGAGATAATGATAACATGCTTACTTCCCTTGGTTTGATCACACTTCTCTCCCTTTTAACATTCATACCAACAATGGAAAGAATAAAAAATATGGCAATAATTTTTTGAACCGGTTTGTGTATTCATCCGCCTACTGTTAGATTATAGTACTCAATATACATGCTATTCCTTCTAAATTTTAAAACCGAAGTTCACCTTGGGTTTACTTTACTCATTCCTAAACATTCTCTGACACCAAAAAACACTTCAATGCTCAACTGTCCAAGTTACCTCGAATCAATGAACAATTTCCATATAAGACCTTTGCTAATTTGCATATCGTTAGCTGCAATCACCTTTCAATGGGCAATAGATCAAATATTATATAAAAACCTTAAAGACAACCGGGTTACAGTGTTGCTGTAATTCTATCTCCTATAGACTATAGTGTATAAACTCACCAGGATTAACAGTGTATAACTCCAAGCAGACTACAGTCATATACTCTCAATCTTCTCTTTGCCAGCCACACAAGACTTTGCAAAAACTTATCCCGTCCAAAAACTCACATGTTGTATATAATCATATCATATATCACTAACAGGTAATACAAAGTAAAAAACATATTCATTTCAAAATAACACATAGTCTATATAACAATTTCCATATATACATACAAATTATAATTAATGATATGATGCGGGAGAAACATGAATACAAAAAACATTCAAATAACAATTCACAGAGCTACTACTACTATGCATGGAAACTTCTACAATTTACCTAAACTATATATAACTAACTATACCTGGCAATATTAAACATGATAAATGAGACATGGTGCTATTTACAGTATCTAATACCCATCATTACTATTTCACGAGGTAGATCATGGCATATTGTCATTCAATTTGGATCAGATTTTTTCAATTACACACAAAAAATGCATATGTGTAATCATTTAACAAACAGTATCATTTTCTATGTCAAAACTCACACAATCTATGGCATCATTCATTTATAAGCGTACAGATTATTCATTTTCAATTTACACATATGCATATACTGCATGCAACTTCTCAAAATATGTCAAAATTAGTGTAATTCATGTAAAAGCGAGGCAATATATCATTGAAGTCTTTGAATTCTTTGAAAAAAGGTCAACATATCTCATCCTTAAGCTTATTGTATCTCAAAAAAATGCAACAAATCAAAAAGAACCTCAAAATATCCAACAAAATTCTAAACTGCAAAACTTCGGATTTTTTTTCCCCGTAAAAAGCCAAAATCATTTGAGGCGTACGGTACTTGACAAAAATTTACTGGTTCAATCACAGGAGTTATTTAGATTGTTTACGGTAGCAAAACAATGCATTAATCACACTTTTAAACATATTAGAGAGGTAACTGTTGTGTAGGGTATCATAAAACTTGCAGAAATCACAATTGAGATGTTTAAAACCATGATAAAACTTTGAATTAAAATTCATCAACAATATTTACAATTCAAACATACAGCAACATATCGTTTGGTACAGACTTGAATAACGTTGGTTTATTATATACAGCATTTCTTAACACTTAATATGTATAAAATATTTGTAAGTTTTTTCTCAGTTTATGAGTAAAGTTCTTGTCTAATAAAAACAACTAAATGTGGTTTCAGAGGACACCTTGCAGGTTTTCAATACACGTAGTTTTAAGTTCATGTCATTTTTCGTGTATTTTGAAAGCATATTATATTAATTTCACCATGCTGTAAACAAATAACGCCAACGTTAGGTGTATTATGTATAAATTTCATATATTTTGAGGTAGTGTTATTTTATCACCTGACAAGTTTATAAATCCCAAAGCATCGGAGCTCTTCATTCAACTTGATTGCGAAGAATACATCAGTTATTACAGAACATACCCGTCAGTTTTAAATATGAGGGAAAAAACGTGTTTGCATCGAGTCAAAAAGACAAGATTTCTAGTTTATAATGTTAACAGAATTGACATCTTGGACAGATTTGTATAAATTCAATAATGCTTCAGTATGAGAACCTGACAACACATTCCAAACCACTCAGCTCAAATATTTGAAATTCTATACTTTTTCAATTTATCTTTGACTCGAGCTTCAAAATAGGGTTTAGCGTTTTATGTAAGTTACAAGAATATAGCTGAGATTGTGTTGTAAAGGTATTTTGTAGTTTTAAAATGTTTAAGGTATCAAGGCCATAATAAGAATGTACTACATTTTTTTATATTTCACATTGATTTGCTCTAAATCATGAAATGTAATGGATGAGTTTTAACTTTTCATAATTGTAAGTTTTGTTATTATAATAAGGACTTAAAACATCTTTTTTTTAGTTTTCCAGTTTGCAATTTTGTAAATAACCAATTTTAATATCCAATAAATTGCATTTGTTTTTTTGAAGATTCATTCATACAGGTAGACCAGATGTGTCTCTTTTCAAAATGCCATTAAAAGCATTCATAAACTCTCAACTCCCTCCAAACAAAGTCATATACCAACCAATGCTACAAACTCTCTATCTTGTCCCAAATAACAATCAGCTGTCACCCCCCTCACCCCCAATGATATTAAGTTAAATATGAGAGAAATGCCAAGTTTCCATATTCAGGTCAAATCATAATGTCTAATCCTCTATCCCAATAGCTCTATTCTTACCTCACTTAGTATCCCCCCTCCCTCTGTCCCAAGTTATCATCAGCACATGAAACATGACAAGTGAACCATTGAAAACCAAGAATACACTTTATTTATAATTTTCTATCTACATGGAAAAAAGTAGATGAGAAAAAAGTAGTTCCTGGAGAAGAAAAAAATAGTTCCTCGACATCAAGGTCAACTCTTTATGAATTAATACAAAACCTCATCACCAAACCACTCTAAATGCCGTCTTATATCATTCACAATCCATACTTTTTTCCACCAAACCTTCGAAACATAAATGAACTAACTACAATCCAAGTTCATGTAAAGCTAAGACAGTTTAACATGTAGCCAAAGTTTCGTATCATTCTGAGCTCCGGTAGTTTTTCATGGTTACAGATTCTACAGATAATTAGAGGCAATGTGAGGTGAACGAACCCTTGAATTATGAGAGATTTTTATATATATATATCCATTCTTCCCTCTCGGAAATAAAAAACGTTGCCAAAAATACTCTTAAATACTCAGATATTCGTCATTTGCACTTGTAATCGGTTCCTGGCAACTGAAACAGACATTCTACACACTGCTTGAGGCCGGGTATTATTTCTGAATTTCTGGGAGATGTGGTTGCATTTGTCCTTATTTTACAGGTCAGCTTGCCTTTTATCATATTTTCCCTGAACTTTGTTTTTGCTTTCTTATTTTTCCATGCCCAGAGACACTCCACGAATCACTGCATATCTATATAGATGTAAGCACCAAGGGAGGTAACCAGAACAAGGGAGGTAATCAAAGAGGTTTAGGTCACATGACATGACAGCGAACTGCAGATGGGAAGGCAATCATTGTAAATCACAACAATGGCATCTACAACGTTGTTTGAGAGTTTTTTGGTTCAGTATCTACCCTGGAAAACAACAGGCAGCCAATCTTAATTGATTTTGCATCCATCATCCAGTCATACTTGGACAGAATCCCCTCTACTCAAGCATACAGAAAAACACCAAAAGATAACGAATTCTGTTTAGGGGGAGGGGAACAAAAATTCAAACTAAACCCACTTTGATGATGGCAAAAACATCATGAAAAATCTTATCAATGATTCAGTGAATCTACTTGAATGCTCTTGGAATGCATGGAATAACTAGACAATAACTAGTCGATAATGGAACAGAACATTGTGACATTTCACGGGAAAGCTTTTTCTACGCTGCAAAACATCTTGACCACTGAAAGAACATAATCAGCATGTGGAAGGCTGTGTCTGGTGGTTGAACGACCGAGGTGTTATTTCACCCAAACATGCTTTCTTTTGGAAAATATCGTTAAAGGGCAAATCAATAATGTAGTGATAGTGATTCGGCCACTAGACAGAAAAACAGTCTATAAAGCTGTCTAGCGTTTTAATTAGCTTGTTTTCCTTTACTTGATAAACTTGGAGCCCTAAGTTTAACACAGCATAAAACGTTTCCGAAAAGCACATCCCCCACCCCCATCAGTTTCCATGGCAACAAATATTGACAATGCTTTGCCGATCAAAACAACCACACAAGAATAACAAATTGCTTGAAGCCGTAGCCTTGACCAAACATGAAATTTATCTGAGCTAGGATTTTAGCAGCTAGTGTTAACATTTAAGTACCTCCAGTTTACGAAGAGTTGATTTCAAATCAAATCATCATTACAAAACATTGTTTACTACATGGGTGGCGCAGTGTAGTCCTGTAAACTGATCTAATTGGCCAATCATTTACCTTTACCCTTTAAACTCCCTTTTTTCATTACCCAAACTATTTCAATCCAATGCAATCCATCTCCAATTCCCAACCTTTCAAATCAATTCCTTTCAATTCAGTCTTTAATTTCTAACCTTTAACCTTTTAAAAAATTGTCATTAAATGCGATGAATTGGTGTACAATACATGACATCTGAAGGTATTCTTATACAATAAAACTTCAGACCAAAAAATGGGGCTCACTTTAAACTGTTATTACAGAAAGAGATCTACAGGTTAAAATTAACTGAAAGTCAGCCCTTTTTGTGGCCCCTAATTCAACCAGAATTTACGAGCATGTTACACCTGTTAGGTCACTATTCTCATTTCCTGTTGTCTCCAGCCATAGTAACAATCATAGATAATACCAAAATACCTGTTTTACCATCAATTTTTTACCATTACAGTTAAATGTCACAATCTCGATTCAAAAAGGAATTACAGTACAACTAATTTATAAGAGTCTTTTGTATTTTTGAAAGTTTGCGCGATACATGATTAGAATTGTAACTCTAGTAAATGGCATTCGGATGTCTTGGATTTCAACAATGAACTTTCCCTTACCTTTTAACAAAGTGGTGTGTATTCAGTACAAAAATCACTCCAACTATCAAAAATACTATTGAACTTTCCTTATATATATAAAAAAAGATTATTTTTAACAAATCTTTCTACTTTAAAACCTCTTAAGAAAGTATGAATTGGTCATGTAATTAATAGAGAAAAATACTATTGAATTAATTGGCATTTTATGTAAACTTCCAAATTCCAATCCAAAAGCAAGATTCGTTAAATTAAACCAGACTATGTCAAAGTTAAATTGTGCAACAAAATCTGCTACAATAATATATTGCCTCAAAAATGGCCTTGAATGACTTTTGTGTACGGTCTGCGATCATGTATTCCCCCCATTTTTTTGCCAATATTAAATTTCAAGTCAGACAAGATTGTTAAGATGGCAATGATACAACCTCTTCAGCCAATGAAACAAAAAAGGGGGCATGCAGTGCTTGACCAATTAAAGGTCTCTTGATTGATTTTTGGTAGAATAATTTTATCAATTTTTGTTCCTTCAATTTTTAGTTCCTCTACCCTTCAAAGATCTCTGTACTGTTTTGACCACAATTCAAATCACTGGAAAGACTATTAAAAGTAACTGGTATGCATTTCTGAACAAGTAAACAACATTAAAACACCATAGATCTAAACAACAGCACAAGGCAGCTCTTAAAATACAAACACCATCAAATTCATGGATCTTAATTAAGTCTACCGCATATATGAATAAATATTACGTCTATTCATGATAAGTCTAATTATAGAATATCATTACCGAACATTTTTCAGATGTTTAATTTTTCCACCAACTAAGCATGTTTAGCCCAATTAACTGAGAGAGAGAAAAAATAAATCAAGAAAAATGAAAAATGAGGAAACGAATGGACGAAAATAAATTGGGAGAAGTCGGTCAAAAGAATACATTCAATAGCCCTAGGTGGAGTCATTTATATCCCCAGATCCCCATTATAGCATGTACTTGATTCCCTTTACGACTGGTTTTCATTACAAACGTAGGTCACTGACCAGAAGCATGTCTCTATCGGTATAATCAATCTATGATGTCATGAGAGGATTGAAAAAAAAAGAAGATCAGTCGGCTAATGCTAATTCATGATTGTAATACGAGTTTCTGGGTCAAGTATTGAAGTTGTATCAGCAAATGAGCCCTGAACATGCCTCTCCACAGCTTTCCAGTTTCCAATAGAGTACAAAGAACAAGGGTAATGAAATACTAGTGCTGAGTTCAATGACCTGGATTTGCCAACATTGCTATTTTCATGACGCAGTTATTTTACAGGTCACCCTCTGGGAAATATACATTTTGATATATATTTAGACTAAGACCTAGTAATTCTCCCCCCACCCCCATAGGCCCAAAGCATGAAAAGTGTGTCAGCAGATCTAAGGTTGAGGTAACTGTGGTATAACTAAAGATAATTGACCCCAGCAAAGGAAAATATGATAAATATGCCCCAGACGTTTTTTTCTTGTACTTGTTCCCTCATTTAAACCTGTCTAACCTGGGAAGGCCTTTGGACACTTATATAATCAAGCTGTTGTAATATTGGAGGTAAATGACTTCTATAAACCTTGACCAACAATCATTAACTGGGACAAAAGAACAGAAATGGGTCAGTGTGTATTATATCAGTTGCTATGACGATGATAAGACATGAACAAGGTACTTCCTCGTTAATTAAAGCATGATTTTGCATGATTACTTTTTCGCAAAGAGGAAGAATAAAAGAGAAGAGGAACTGAAACAATGATTAAGGGGAAACTGTGTAGGCTATAACAATAGGTGATTTGAAAGTATCGTGGAAGACTTTAAACAATTTGTTGCTGATGAAAATGTTTAGCAAAAATGCGGTTACATGTAGCTCTAATTAAGGAAATGATATGTCAAAAAGGATAGTGAGGACACATTTAATAACGTATATATCTACCATCATGATCTTAAATATTGAACACTTAGATAAACCTATTAACACTATCCAACTAACCTAAATTGTGTTTCGTCAAAATGCCAACTATTATCATAAAAACAAAGTACCGTTAGTTTTGCCTTTAACATAGTGGGCTCGTCATAAGATTGCTGATACAGATTTTAAGTACATACCATGAAAATAACCACTAATTTCAACGGGTTGGTTCAATTTTTAAAGCATTTACAAAAAACTTTAAAAACTACTCACTAGTGAAAAAATCTGTTTAATACCAAAAGTGGAGAATCTTAAAAAAAATTAATATGGCAAAAAATGTCACTTTTTATTTTTTCTACTTTAAAAAAGTTTCAAGTCAGAAACTGTGTCTTTGTATAATTGAGGTCTGTCATTTCTGCCTTAAAGTTAAATACTGGCTCAAATGGTGAAAACAAACTATGCCCACACCTTAAAATCAAAGATGCCCCCACCCCCCTTAAAATGACCAAAATTCATGATTTGAACAAAAACAACATTCTTTACCAAAAACATCTGCCAATAAAATAAATCTCAAATCTCAAACAATTCTATGGATCTAAACATTTTGTCTGGCGTAAGCACCCTCGTTTGAATGTCTGATTAGGCAGGGTTTGTTTAACATGATCATTGTCATTCATTCAATTTTAACTAAACAAGATTCATCTCTTTGTGATTCGCGATCTAAGGACACTGACTTTAGCCTGCCGACACTCTCTTTAACATTTTTGTCGCCTTTTTTCCAGCCGCCCGTGTCGTTAATCTATTTTTGATTCTTATAGACTGACAAGATCACTATTTTTTTTCGTCCATTACATTCTTTTCCTTTATCTGTCTTCCCCCATTTCTCAAGTTTCTTGTACAAATCCTTAATTCTAGGATTAGGATACTCCCTACAGCTTAATGAGTAGTAAATGAATTGGGTCAAAAAAAATATATGTGAAAAAAACAACACATTTACAATAGTAGACAGGCTTAAAAACATGGCATCATCCTAAAGCTATTTGTATTATCTAACAAGAACTCATGCTTACTTCACAATTTGCTATGGACGTTGCCCTGCTTTCCAGTTCACAGTGACAAACTAGAGTGGCCCTGACTGTGTACCGAGAAGACAGAGAGAGAAAGGCCGCTAGCTTATCGTAAAGGAGAAAGAAAAAGTTCATTGACCAGAGAGAACGTTTTTTTTCCCAGTCCTGATATAACTCTCTGATGTAATAAAACAACTGATTGGAAACCTACTTTCCCCGTCACCTTTCACATAACATCCCCCCCGTCCCCTCTCCTCCACACCCCCTCTCCTCTCTGCCCATCAGCTGAGACAGGCAAAACTAGGGCAATTGTTAGTACATGTACCAGGATATTTACCCCCCCCCCCCCTTCCAGTTTTCCACACCACACCTACCATGGTAATAAAGTAAAAAGCCAATACATGTTCCTTTTTTTCTCATTTTCCATGGCAGAGTACATACTTGTAATCATTATAAAAAAAGGTGCCCTACTATAGCTCAGTAACCAATAGAAATGCCTGTAGGTGAATGACCGAGATCAAGAACGTTGTTTAACTTTTTTATGGATACTCATTAATATCGCTAAAGTAGTATGTCGATATATATAGCTTAAAAACATGCCCATGAAGATACATGCTCTCCAATTCTGTCCCTATAAACGAGCTGAGTGAGCAAGTGGGTGGGGGGTGGGGTGGAGGTAGATATTAGGAAAAACTAGTTCAATCAATACGAGCTACATGTACATTGGGCTTAATGCTCCACAGCGCACTAAGAAAGAGGTGAACGCCCTTTGAATTGGTTTACATGATGAAGAAAAAAAAAGCTAGGGGATATCTCAAGACATGTGATTTGGAGTGTAACAATGAAATAGATAAAAGTACGATGGGTGTATATTTTTTTTGACAGCGCTCTTGGGGGG
>ENA-OREC01000759-OREC01000759.1-marine-metagenome-genome-assembly--contig:-NODE-759-length-14161-cov-14.455552_pt1 | contig 14161 bp, 6 predicted proteins | sample MGYA00248626_ERZ508543 | MGnify/ENA primary metagenome ERZ508543 (study PRJEB26211, sample SAMN05518279) | marine metagenome | isolation source: Puget Sound, Washington, USA | host: Bankia setacea... | reverse complement strand
ATTACTCAGATCTTTAAGAGATTTTAAATTTAATCAACTTTAATGCATATTAGACCATGTATGTTTACCTAATGTGTAATTTGATTTGAGATGAAGAGAATGATGCGGTGGAATTCAGTTGTTAGTTTTTGAAAAAATTTGCCAATATATTCTAAGACACTGCATAATAGCTTTAAAGGGACATCTATGATCAATTTTGACTCAATGAGATGAAACTATATTATATGTGCTGGCCTTTTTTATCTAATATCACCATTGATTCTAATTTCTCATTTCCAAAGTTTCTAATTATCCTTGTTTTGAGTATTGAGGTTTAAAAACAGACATTCAGTTTAATAGATCTCAATGACTCAGACACGGAAAATGAAACATTTGACGCGGAAAACACACCGGCGCCAAATCAGAAAACATCCTTTTTTTCATAACTATATGATACAGCCTTGAAAAACAGTGTACCGGTATACTTATTAACCAGTATTGATTTTGTATAGATTTACTTCCCCAGGATTAATAAAGCAGCAGCGTAATTAAGAGGTGACTCTTAAAATGTTATTAGAGGCCCTGCTATTACTGGTTTGTAAAGTAACAAAAATCAATGCTCTCTTGTGTGGCCTTTTACCTGATATATTAAAAAGAGACCTACATGTATGTTTTCGCCTTTCATGATTTGTTCACCCTATACGCCAGCACTCAACTCTTCATTAAATAGTAAACATCAACATTTACTTGGTATATATACTGTTTTGTTGTACAACAATCTATGAATAATGAAGTTATAAAACACATTGTCTCATTAACAAGTGACTGTAAGACAGCTAGTGAAGATGGTGCTTATTTGTATGTAAGAGGGTATCACATTTCAATTAATATGTTACCTAATGTGATTATATTAAATGTTAACAAGGTCTTATGGATGATTGGCTAGTTGCACACTCTTGATCTGATATATACATTTCCTCAGTGACATTTGGGTGGTTGAAGAATGATAGACTTATATAGAGTGATGGACTTAAAATTATGTTTTTATCAAGGATTGTTTTAGCTTAAGTTGGTTCAATTTTTCTTTGTTGTTTCTTTATGTTGTACAGAGAAGTGATTAAGTGACAGCATCTTTTAAACATATACAGGATTGTTTCCTTGTGAAAATGAAACCATAAAATGATAAAATGTTCCTGATTACAAACTTGACATTCTTGCTGGTTATAAAGATGACTTGTGTTATCTAAATCAATGTGATTACAGATTGTTGCAGTAACAACATGTATACTGTTGATAACCAATGTCATCTGTCATCCCTGGGTAGTATAAACCAGTCCTTAAAGTTATACTGTTCTTTAGGTACAATCAGGTGTAGAGACAGAGGTTATTTCTTTAAGCCTATGAGATTACACCTGCTGTCTATGGCTTGCAACAATGATAGCATCCTTACTTGTTGAATAAACACATCATCACACCTGGAACTTAGTATTTGGCCCCTACTGTCCCCTAAATTCTACACAATAGACCCTATGTGTCATCTTTTTATTGACTGACATGTTTATTGGGGGACTAAGTGTCAGGAAGTGTTGTTCAACTTGGACTATTTGTTGTTAACCATTCATAATGCTGCTATAATTTGGTAGGGACAGATTAAGAGATTGAGGTAAATACTTTTGACTAATAATTTTTGATTGACTTATATTTTTAAATCAAGTAAATATAAAACTGTACACGTTACTTGTACTATTTTAAACATAGATGAGCACACTGTTGTAGCCTAGAGTAACAGTAATTATAAACATTAACTACAATAAAAATAGTGGGTTTTCATACACTGATTTACACAAATTAACAGTTTTCTAAGGGAAAAAGAAATGTGTGTCTCCGTGGTCCAGGTATGTTAATATTTAGTATAGCGGTTTCCATGTTTAATTAATTTTAATAATTAAGATTAAAAATTGCATTTTTTTTTTATATAGAAATTAGAAAGGGAAGCTCTTTTTTGTTTTGTTTTATATATAGATTATGTAGCAGTTTTTTTCTGCAGAAAGACATTAAATTATGCTATATTATATATGGGGCATTTTTCAATGTACAAGTTAGGTTAAGAGTTCAATTAAAATTGTTATAAATATAAGTTTAGTTCATAATCTCCTAGTTACTTTCAACATGTGGTTTGGTTTAGTTGTGGTTTTGTTTATTATAGTTGTTGTTTATTGTCATTGGCCTTTTGAGGGATGGTTCCGATGGTTTGTGTTCGTAACCATCTCACCTTGTGGGTATGCCGTCCCCTACAAAGGCCCTTTCTGCATACATGTATACTGATGTTTTGAAGCAGTCTGTATGTTGACTGAATTTTATATTTTTTCTTTAGTCTTCCAAGGATTGGATTTGACATTGTGATTTGGTCATACGTGTGATCTTTGATTTGAATAAAGATCAATTAATTTACAACTATGCTGTCGTATATATATTTACATGGTTGTAGAGTAATATATTGTAGTATTAATAAATTATCATCGTGGTGATGAGGGTTATGAAAGAGGAAACATAAAAATAATATTATCAACACTATTTAAAGAAATGCATGAAGAGAATGATAACTTCACTTTAATTATCATGGTTGTTATAATTAAAGTAAATTATATAGTTGGTTTTATTGGAGTAAAGGTGCTGTGTCAAACAGCGCAAGAAAACATATCCTGTACATAGTACTGATTGTGCAGGTGTTGATTAATATTTCTTGGGCTACAAAAATATTCACCTGCCTATAGTTTAACACCTTTGATTCAGAGAGAGTTTAGGGGCATGATTCACTCTATCTAAATTAGTCCTTTGTGTTATTACAGCAATATTAGGGGTCCCATAAAACTCTTGATTCCCTTGTTTGTCCACCTCCTTTAAGTATCATTACATGTGATAACCATACGGCTGCCTACTTTGTGTGAACACAGATTTATTTATATCACACTATAAAATTTACCACCATTCACTTCAGATTCTTCTTCAACTTGGAAATCATAAATATAGAGAGTTAAGAAAGCTGGGCGTTTTATGTGAAATCATTAGCAGAACAAGTTTGTGGATATTTTATTTAACGCTGTACTCCGTGTTTTGCAAAGGAATAATAAATGGCTTTCATTTCACCAGGTTTGCATACATGTTGATGGTTAGTAAAGAAACAGTGGAGGATAAAACTGAATTCATACGTACTCTTTGGTTTGGATAATCTTATATTAGCATACTTATAATGCACATTATCAGATTAACTTTGTAAAGCCTTTTTAGAAAAGTCAACAAATTCAATGGTTTGTGAATATATTATAATTTGCATTTACATTTTTGTATGGGATCATTTGGAGGAAATGCTAAACTAAAACATACAAGAATTATATAGTGAGTGAAAAAGATTTTAGAGCTATAGGTGAAAGTAAACGGCTTCAAAGATGATAACAGTTTTAGGTTGTATGGATTTTTTGCACCAGGAAACTCCAACGGTTAACTCTATGGGGGTCTGTAAACGATCCTAGGTGACAATTTGTGTCAGACTGAAAGCCAATTGGATTACACCTAGTATTGTTGTAGTATTACTATAAAGTCCGTACAGACGCTAGAGTTGACTTGTAATTAGGCATATTTTAGTTGTCGACAATTTATGTGAGTAAATAAGACAGCGTGGTAATCCTGGCTTTACGGTGAAGATGTTTGCGAAACTCTTCATATTAATAATGAACGTGTATCAAAGTGTTATAGGGCCACGTCTTGATACCAAACAAACATTGTAAAGCCAACAACTTAGACTTGGACTGTACTCTAACCTACAGATGTACACACAAACGTGTAACACTTTCACTAGCACCCGTAATCATTGTTAATCCCACTTTAACAGAATCTTTCATAATGTCATCTCCAACTGCTCAAATATATCTCAAGTGGGAAGATAAGATTTAAAAATTCACGGAGAAAATTCTAAATCAAACACTCTAGTACAATAACCTTCTGTTAAAATTTCAATACAAAAATTAATAAAAAGTTGTCAGAGATAAGTGGGATTTTACCTTTATCAAATAAAAGTTGTAACTTTGGTTTATGGTAAAGTGAACAAGTTTTGAATGATTTATAAATGATTGGTAGACAAAATGTACGACATATGACAATTAAATCAACAATGCTTGTTAAACAGATAAACAACACTAATTGATTTAAAACTCAATGAAATTTTGAGATACAATTATTTTCATTAATTATTATAATTCTTTTCTCAATCCCAAATAAAGATAAAAATCCAACAAAAACCAAACCACTGAATACTTAGTACAGGAGACTTTGAGAATAAATCTACCATGCTTCTGTAATACTGAGCTTCCTATGTGTACATGTATGTATTTATTAAAGTTAGATGATCAACAGTAAGCTTTGGCTGCTCAATATAAGTATATAAAACAAAATCATGTACCAACTACATACACTTTAATCAACAGAATGTTTCACCTTTCAGAGGAATTGAAAATAATTGTTATTGAATTTTAATGTTTAGAATATTTAGTGGTTTTTCTATAATATTATTTATTTATGTGTTTGAAAATGTAGATCTAGATGTTTTTAATTTAATCTTAACAACTTATCAAATCTTTATTATATATTTTCAGGACAGAAGCAGCATGATCTGAACATAACCTAAAACAGTCACCATGGAAACCAGTATTCTTGGTCTTGTGTTGACCTTAGCAACCGTAACCTTGACCTTTAGCCAGGACACACCTTTGATCTTCAGGATTAAAGAGGAGCGTGACACAGGTGTATTGGTTGGTTCAGCCAGCTCAATAAATGTAACTGCACCACCAGAAGAGCAAAGCACACTACGCTACAGTTTTCTTAATACACAAAATCTGTTCAGTATAGAGGATGTGTCTGGAAACATATTTACAATGGTTAAAATAAACAGAGAGCTTGTGTGCAGTGGTTTCCAGTCAGATTCAGAGTGTGCGATAGAGTTCATGGTTGCTGCTAAGACCGATGAAACTTTTTACCAAACCATTTATATAAAGGTCATAATTGAGGACATTAACGATAACTCGCCAATGTTTCCTGCATTGACATATCCTCTGAATATCTCTGAAAGTGTGGGATTTAATACAGAGTTCACAATACCTAGCGCAGAAGATTTTGATGTTGGGTCCAACAGTATTGAACAATATGAAATGAATCCAATAAGTTCTACCTTTGAATTGAAATACGTGAAGAACCTAGTAGGAGCATTCAAAGTGAGCATTGTGGTGAAGGATGTTCTGAATAGAGAATTGACAGATGCATATCAGTTTGTTGTGACTGCTTGGGACGGAGGGGATCCTATGAGGAGTGGAACCATGGTTGTTAATATTCTTGTGACAGATATAAACGATAATGAGCCCCTGTTCAATCAAAATGAGTATGCGGTGACCGTGGAAGAAGGAACAAGAAAGGGGGTCACTGTTCTCACTGTTCAAGCTGCTGATGATGACATCGGGGAAAATGGTCGTGTTTCGTACAGAATTCAAGATGGATTTACTGTTACGGATTTCGCATTGGACTCATCAACTGGTGAAATTTACGTCACAACTGATCAGCTTGTTTACCAACCAAACCTAAACTACGAGTTTGTTGTGGAAGCTTACGATCACGGTGAACAATCAAAATCAGACGAGGCATGGGTGCGAATCTCAGTCAGCGATACAGGCAATAACAGACCAAAAGTCACTATTAACCTACTGTCTCCAGGAAATATTGGCTTTGTGAATGTTTCAGAGGACTCTAAGATCGGATATTTTGTAGCTCATGTGACTGTTGAAGATACAGATACAGGTATGAACGGCAATGTGTCATGTACAGTGCAGGATAACTACTTTAGCATTATCAAGCTGGAAGAGAAAGTGAATGCATTTAAAGTTGTAGTGAACAATCGTTTAAACAGAGAGATACAGGACCTTCATACAGTTAATGTCACTTGTACAGATCGTGGTGAACCTCCGCTAACTTCATCTCAAAGTTTCTTGGTTCGTGTCACAGACCATAATGACAATAAGCCAGTGTTCAAGGAAACAAGTTATACAGCAAGTGTAGCAGAAAATACTAACAAAGATCAAAATGTTCTGCAAGTTTCTGCCACTGATAGAGACATTGGAGTTAACCAAGAAATTCGTTACTCCATTAGAAACCAGGATTCTAGACTCAGTGTTAATTCCATTACAGGTTTAGTTTCTGTTAAACCATTTTTCGATCGTGAACAAAGTCCTGTAGTTGTTTTCGAAGTGCTAGCTATTGATGGAGGGGACCCACCATTGACAGGGACCGCAACAGTGACCCTTACCATTGAAGATAAGAATGACAATCCACCAAACTTCCAACAACCAAGTTACTCATTTGAAATCACAGAAAATATGCCTTCTGGGACAAGCGTTGGAAAGCTTACAGCAAGTGACTTTGATATTGGTTCCAACGCAATTTTCACCTTTTCTGTTTCACCCGACTACATGACCCGCCATCTACCGTTCGCCGTCATGCCACTGGATGGTGTGATTCAGACAATTCGAGCTTTAGACAGGGAAGAAGCCAAAGCTTATTCTTTCTATGCCGTAGCTACAGATCAAGGAAATCCTCCATTGGAAAGCTCTGTCAAGGTTACGATAGAGGTTAAAGATGAAAATGATAATAAACCAGTATTTAAATTTCCCGTGCAGGAGAACATGTCAGTTTCAATCTCTTACCCAAATATCAACCTTGACCTTGTCACCCAGATACTAGCAGACGACCTTGATGAAGGTGAAAACGGCACACTGGACTATATGATTGTTGGTGGAAATGATCTTGGAATATTTAAGTGTGAAAGAAGCACAGGAATGATATCTATTGCAGACCATAGCGTGAAAATAGATAAGGACTTAAATGTAATGTTAACAGTAGAGGTTAGTGACAAAGGACCAGAGAGGTTTACGTCAACAGCAGAATTGATCATAAACGTTACCTACTCAAATGCAACCTACGAAGAAATTGTTAGTGACACAAATAAAATCATTGTTATAGTAGTAGTAGTGGTGACAGTGCTGTTCTCAGGCGTTATTATTGCAGTGATATTACTTCTTAGGAAAAGGGATGCCAAGAAAAAGATACAAGAACAGCAAACAAAAGCAGTAGCCAACAACTATTTTAATAAACCGTCTGTGTACATACTGAACAACACTGGAGAGTCTTCCACCGAGTATCAGACATCCAACAATGATCTGATTCGTAAAAAGAAAGAAGTGAGTTTCTCGTTGGATGAACATGATTCCATCAACAACTACTCAAGTACCAATCTACATGTGAACCTCGCTCCAGAACCAATCAAATACGCTCCAGATAAGGTGAGACAAGATTTTTTGTTATATCGATGCCAGGTGAACAATTAAACCAATAAGAATAATATTATTACAGTGAACATGAGTGAAGATGGTCTGCAGCCTAGACCCATCTTGTTTCAAAGTAAAATATTAACCGGTACCATTTGTAACAAATTACACATGTTTAATATAATTTGGAACATGCAAGAAGCATCTTTCTGTAAAACGTTAGTTGATCTACAAAAAAGGATTAAATTTAAATGCTGGATTTTTTTTCTAATTTTCTCAAAAACACTGAACATTTACACACATAGAATAAGACAACCAATACAAATTATTTTGATTTATATCAATTTGTGTGAGTCACGTTACTTCCAAACCAGAGTTTACCTTGAAATAGTGATTAAACAGTTTCAACAATGATTGCTTTGCTTTTACAGCCACCAAGACAAGGTAGCCCCGACAGTACCAAAGATCTGTACGACAAAGTCACAACACGGCTGGAGACTCTCAAACTACAACAAATGTTGATGGAGACTCGAGCCAAACAACAACAACAACAACAACATGCAGTAGCACACGCTAACCCTGATGACAGTCGTAGCGAGTCCTCAGGGGAGACAAGTAGTGGAGATAGTGGGCGTGGTGCAAGTGAGGAGGAAGTTCCAAGTACCTCCCCATCACATGGTACGTGCTATAGGAAATTACAATATGTACTGGAATTTCTTTAAAAACTGAAAGAAAGAAAGTGTGATCCATGGCAATAACAATTTAAAAAAATGTTAACCCCAAATATCTGGCTCGAAAACAAGGTCTTGAAAATGTTAGAAATAATATTCAAATAATAAAAAAGATAGTTAAGTACTCAACCATAAGATTAGCCCATAAATTTAGATTTTACATGGTTGTTAAATATACAAAACATTTGACAAAAAATTATAATTTGAAAAGAATTCAAAGTACACATGTTTACCCTTTTAATATTCATAACGAAATTCACAATAATTACTAGAAAAAAGGTAATATAGGAAAATGTTTGTAACCGTTTGATGTTTGTGTGATGTCTATGGTTCAAGCTGACGCCAACCTATTGCAGAAACTTTTAAAAATGCTTGCGTATTGATGTCATATGACCGTCACTCCCAGCTGTTACCATGGTGACTGTCTGGGTTTTTAACATCGACATATGTTCACTTCAGCCCACATCGCCCCCCTGCATCTTTGTGTGTTGTCAATTAGTGAACATTACTCATACTTGTAACCAACTTAGCAGTTACAATCCTCAGTATGGCTTTATGTAATCTGTGGAAATAATCAGCATGCATGAGATGTTTTTAGTCGTCACAAAAATGTTGAATCACTCTCATCCTTTAAACCCCATCATCTTCTACATAAATTGATAATTGAAACATACTGTATAGTGTTCATATGACTAAAAATTGATTTAAGAGTTTACAAATTTGTATTCACTATGAGCGGCCATGTCAGTTTAGCATTGACAAAAATAGTAGCAACAGTACTTCATCATTCTCTCACCTTTTATACTTTGTTGCTTTTTTCCAACAAATATTCATGACAGCCAGTTTTGAAAATGGAAAAAAAGGAAACATCTATCATAATTCACGAAATACATTGTACCAGTATACGTATCATGCACATTCCTTTTCAATAATCTTTTCTGATAAAAATGTATACTTGGTGTGGCAAAACAATGAAAGCAGCCATGATAGATTGTGAAAAGTATTAGGTTTTAAGTATAGTTAATTTATGAATATTTCAAATTGTTAAACATGCAAAGGTCTTATGTGTCACAGATGCTTCTTTAATTGTTTGCTGTAAATTAAGTTTAATTCCGCTTAGAAATAACTTTGGTATGGATTGAACGTTTAAATACCAAATAGTACAAACTCAGCATTTGTGTGTTGTCTTAGAATGCTTGAAACAGTTAATCATTTGAACTTACTTAATTAACACTTTGTTTTATAAGCATATCTCTCTCTATTTTCAGATGATCATGTGTTTGAATACTCTGTGCCAGTGAAGAGTGTGCCAACCACATCCCAGCAATCTTCCCACAACACGTCAAGGGCAGACAACTACAGCATCATTCCTCCACCCATTCCCACGCGTACTTACAAACCATACGCCTCTTTTAACAGTAACCAAAACTATTCATCCATTCAGCAGTATTTAAATGAGCCATCATTTTGCAATAGTGATTATGAAGTTCCAGACTCTAGTAAGTTGTCATGGCAACAACATTCTCAGCCTCATAGCCATCAACCAATGAAAATGAACAGTTATGCTCACAATAATTACGCGTATGTGACTGCGCATATGGCAGCCCAGTATAGACGGAGGTCCCAAGATGATGATGACTGCTCAACAACGACATCTGGGAGCTACACACTGCATTCAATAGAGGACTTGCTATGATTTGATTGGTGCTCAAAGTGATTATGTGACACAAATAAATGGCGTATAGATATTATCTCTTAGAACTTATAGCAAAGGCTGTGATATGTGATATTTAGAGAGGTTCGTGTATTTGAGCTGATCTCATTGTTTAATAGATAAAACACAACTGTATTCAAGAGTGAGTTGAAAGGCAGATAGCAGGCAACATACATATAGATATACTGGGCACAGACTGGATGGACTGCTGGGTTATACATAGTACGGAGGAAGTGTCCAATCAAGGTAAGCAGGTAAAATTGTATAAATCTACAGGTACATTTCACAAAGCAAGAAAGGTTTAACATTGAATTTTAAATTACATTATTCATTAAATTATTGACAGATCATCATTGAGCTATTTTAAGGCCATTGGCTAATAAACACATCTTAGATAATGTTAATGGAGCAATGGTTCTGTACAACTGTGAGTAGATATTAGATTTTAGATAGTGTTTGCTTTAACAACTCAACATTGTTTCATTATGTGTAATTTTCATTTTTTTTTCACATTTCAGAATCAACTGTTTGAAGTTAGTTGATTGCTGAAACGAGAGTGCCACAACAAGACTGCAACCATAAGATTCCCACAGATGTAAAGTAGCAGAGACTGTTAACATTTACTTCTTTATAACAAACAACACTTGTTGCATTACACTGTACTTAAAAAACTTGTTAAATGTTGACAATTAATGTATCGTTGATTTCTGTGCAAATTTTGTCATCTCTGTTCTGTCAACCCTTTTAAATATTATGGACTAAACCAAAGTAACTGACAGCAGATCTCAATGTTTAAAAGCAGGGAAAACAGGATTTAAACTTATATTTTCAAACACATGTTAATTGAGTGCTGTTGAGTTTTATAACTGCGATTTTATCTGCTGATCAGTTTAAACCAAAGATAAAGTATATGTACAAATGTTTTTGATGTTACAAAGAAAACTGTTTTTGTCCATCCAAATTATTTGTTTTTCAAATGTACCAAATAAGTTAAATGTTTGTCTTCTGTTTTTTGGGGGGAAGCTTTAATAGTTTACTGTATATATATATCCCAGATAACTAACTGTTACTTTGTGTATGTGAAAGTCTGTGTAAAATGTACAAAGCAGGGAAACATACCAATAACTAAATGAACACTTACTACTTTGCTTTTTTATATGAAGAGCAACATTTGTATTTTTAAAAAGGTCTTGCCAAGGTGAATACAAACATATATGACACAAATTATGTTGAGAGCTTCTCTAAACCAGTTGTTGCATCTAGAACCTACTATGAAACATACAACAAAATAGATAACCTGCTAAAATCTTACTTTTTCACGTTTTTCAACAAATGTAAAGATGAATATCTAGGGTATTGTACTGTATGTTTCATTGCCTTAATGTGACTTACTGTATACACACGGGTAAAACTTTAATGTGTTCATTTGTCCTGAGGCGAAAACTTTTTTAAAACTCATCTATAGGTTTACCACAAATTGCACTTGAATTCAACCGCAATTTATTTCTTGCCTGTCTTTTGTTTTAAAAAATGATCAACAATAGGTCAAGTACTCTCTTATCAAAATTTATAGAAAAATATATAACTTTGAAATGAGGAATGAAATTTGTGTACTCAAGATTATGATACAAGTGTTGATGGCGTCTTCCTATGGATGATCTGCTTATGAGTAAATGCTGAATACAGGCAGATGTACCATACAGTAAAATTGTCCCCTTATTTTTAAAACACAGTAAATTGATTTTTTTTACATTTTTGTGTATTTGGTATGTTTGGAATTGTCTTTTCAAGTTCTTTCCATTGGAACTAGATAAATGGTTCTGAAATGTATATAACTCACATAAAACACAATTCCAGATCCCAGTTTGTATTTTTAAAAATACAGGTGTAAAACTGAAAGATATCTTTTCTCAAACTTACCCAAAAACAACAATGCAGTTTCTGGAACTAAGGCGATGAAATCATCAGCTATTGTTTTCTTCATGTCAATTATACTGCCCTTTTCATTACATATGTATAAGTGATCATATGTAACTTACATCAGTGCTGAACAAACCAAAGATTGTACAGGTAAATCAAGCCATATTGTTTTATATCCTTACTTTCATGACACAAATTTCAATGTTACATTTTATGTGTTATTTGTTGGATGAGTAATATCCTTGAATACTTTTTGTACAAAATAAAATGTTTAATAATTATACTTTGTTTGTCTTTATGATGAGAATAGAAGGGGGTTTGCAGGACGACGAACTTGACTACAGTTGAATGTATTGTTCGATAAAGCAGACTGAAAAGAATCACCTTTTATCTGTGGCTAGTGTTATAGCACAACTACAGATGATTATTGTAATAAAAGATAAGATATAGCTTATTTATGGCACAAGGCCGTCTGCCCAAAATAGAAATTAATATCATATTAAAATAAAGAGCGATATTACAAACAAGTAACAGTACATTAATTATGACAACCAAACAAATACAGTTAGCTAACACATACACCATATCACATGAAACTGTTGAACATTCAGCCATTGATACACTTATAGGACATATAGTAATTAGTTGCAGTTTATGCATGTATGCACTTATAGAGTCGGTCTTAGATAGCAGAAACGCTCTATATAGATTTTGTCAAAGGACATTTTTACTTTACATGATGTCGTAAAATAATTGGTCACAAACAGGTCTACATAGTCATGGCTAGCTGTTATCAAATGTATTATAGCTAAAACATTCAACTCAAAGGGCTTAATAATTATGTCACTTATCTCTTAATGCTTCAGATCTCTTAATCCATATGTTCTGCCACAAAAAGCTGGTCGATACCCCACTTACATGGCAAAAGCTTCATCCCCACCTGCGATCAATACTGCCTCTTAAGTGTTTGAATACATGGAACAGCGCCTTGTGCCATACAAAACTACAGCAATCTAAGGTCGGAGTTTCCATACAGAGTAAGTTACAGGGATAAACTATGCTTTAATTGATATAACAACAGCCACCAACATATCTTTTATATTTAGGTTCAATTTTAGACATCGAAGACCATTTACGTCTATTTTAAAGAGTTTAGACCGTGCGTGTCAACAAAGAGAAAAACAAATTCCATTACCTACCCTGGTATGGTAGAATTAGCAAACACAGTGACAAAACAACAAAACTTCTAAATTATACTAGGAACCAGCATTTTCAAGTATGAACATTGTTTGTACTGCATCTTCAAAGTCCTTGCCATACATTATAACCTGTGAACAAATTAATCATGTGCAGTAAGAATGACAGTGGCACAAAAGAACAACTAAATGATTGCTGAAAGACAAACGTTGCATGCGCTATTGTGATTGGTTTATAGATTATGTGCAAACTCATGAACCCAGTTTCAATGGACAATGTGATGTTGAAAGACTTTTGGAAAGATTGACGACAGACATAAAGTCCCACAAAGTGTACATATCTACAGGGGACTTTAATTCAACAGCAAGGAGATGCTAAGTTTGTAGATAGAGGAAGCTGCAACCACAGTTTGATACCTGCCAGTGAAACTACCAGTCCATAATACACTAGGATACGTTTCACATTTGGTAATGAACACCATTATACTACTATGACAAGTTTGTGTAAGAGGGTTGTTTTCAATCAATTGTTTAACCATCCCTAAATATTTAATGATGACACAGACGCTGACACGGTTTGCCACCATTAAAATGTGATGGCGTAACTTACATGGCGCGGATACAAATCTGAATGTGTTATTTAGGTTTCATTGGTTAAAAGCCTAACAATCCTGTGCTTTTTTTCATTGTTGTATTTATATAGCCTCAGTTGTCTGATTCTTTCTCCTTGCAACATGGCAGATGAGTGAGAAGACAGTCACACCATCAACTTCTTCATACTAATAGTAATTGTATTTTCACTGTTCACCAGCAGAAGTTAATAAATATGTAGTTAAACAAAAAGATCCAAACTACTCTCCACCTTTCCGTCAGTATTTTATCTCAATGTCACACATTTTCCAAGAAAAGTTTACATTCTGGAGAAACCAGTCATCACAGATTAGTTTGTGTCAAAGATGAACAAGAAATATATACATGTATATAGATTAAATGATATCTTCCAAAATGTAAACACAGAATGGTGTCTTTATAAAATACAAGATATCAACACAAATGTAAACACAGACTGGTGTCTTTATAAAATACAAGATATCAACACAAATGTAAACACAGTCTGGTGTCTTTATAAAATACAAGATATCAACACAAATGTAAACACAGTCTGGTGTCTTTATAAAATACAAGATATCAACACAAATGTAAACACAGACTGGTGTCTTTATAAAATACAAGATATCAACACAAATGTAAACACAG
>ENA-OREC01000758-OREC01000758.1-marine-metagenome-genome-assembly--contig:-NODE-758-length-14169-cov-14.304925_pt1 | contig 14169 bp, 6 predicted proteins | sample MGYA00248626_ERZ508543 | MGnify/ENA primary metagenome ERZ508543 (study PRJEB26211, sample SAMN05518279) | marine metagenome | isolation source: Puget Sound, Washington, USA | host: Bankia setacea... | reverse complement strand
TCTTTGGTATGACGCGGTCCTTGACTGGGGATTGAACCGGGACCTCCCACACTCGAAGCCAGCGCTATACCACTAGGCTATCGAGGAGGCGGTAAGTTTACTGACATGCAGCACTGATACAAGGTTTTACTATAACATATTAATTTTGATAAATAACAAAACACGTTCTGATCAGAGAGTTTTAATCCCTGTATTGCAATTAACATGATCACAATTAAGATTTACAATATAAACTCACTCACAGTTCACTAATGCAGTGGAAATAGCTACATAATTTATGTATTTAATATATCACTAAATAGAGGTTCCCACAAACTCGCAGCCTTTATAGTGCTACATAAACACCTGTAATAAAGTCTGTCCATGAGACTCGTAGTTTTTGATATTGGAAACTAGAACTTCCTGATGTGTCTCTATAAAGCCTGGAGTCTGTGTTGTTGGTCCTGTTCTAATGACAATAAAAGGTGCAAGAAACAATATAAATGTTAACCTTGAGCAGGAAATGTTAATTAATACTACACCAGCAATAATACACATTGCTTGTACAGGAGAAAATCAATGAGAAAAGAAGGATTACAGGCAAACCTTGTTCATTGGCTTACTCATTCAGTTGGAGTATTTGCACACAAGACCTCTCAAAGTCACCTGTCACTTACATATAATCAGATATACAAGTATGAAGTTTACACCAATGGTATTATAGGTTTTTGTTATAATACAATTGTGTTCAGACAAGGAACTTGTACACACAGGCCTCAGTTCAGCAATTTGTGAAATCATGCATGTGCTTTATTTTCTCTTTTCAATAAACATCAACAAATTTCAGTGGGCTTTTTAGTTATGTGTTACTAAACAATTACGAGCCAAACAAAATTGAAGTAGCATCATACTAAGAGAGGATCTATCTAAAGCTTCTGTTAATAGAAAAATCATGTGTTTTCAAGAAATGAAGCTAAACTATCACAACATGTACTTGTTTTCCAATCAGACAAGTAGCTTTCTGTAATAAATGACCGGTGTATGAGTTCTATATTAATAGTATTACTTATTAGTATCTAAAATACATGTGAAGCATTTCATTTATTATATGAAAAAAATAATACAAAATACTGACATAAGTTAAAAAAAGAAAAACAGACTGTAAAATAAAACCAACAACAAGAGAAAAGAAGATGAAACAATGATGAAAACTCACAATTATTAGTTAAGCAGGTATATTCTATCTACTGATAGTAAATATCGGACTGTACAAAACCAAGACCTTATAAATGAGATGGTTAAATCAGCTACATCATGTTTAATTGCTTAGTTTGAGATAATGCAATCATAGAAGCTTCTTATTCCATGAACATGTATATACTTATATAAAGTTTTATTAATCTCTAGGGATGTCAACATTAAATGTATGAATCAGTTTAAGATCAGGTTATGAAATTGAAAATCGGCTAATTGCACTTCTTTCAGAAATTTATTTTAAGTACAAAAAACAAACTTTTAAAGCATGTGTGCTTCCTATTTATTGAAAATAAAAGAACATAGCAGCAAACCTCACAATTAAATACCTGTGCAAGATTTCACTGTCTGACATGTATACACTTGTCCTGTTTGACATATATAGCTTTCACTGTCTGACATGTATACATTTGTCCTGTTTGACATACATACTTCTTATTGTCTGGATTGTAAATGTGAAAGCAGACAAGATGTGAGTTGACGATTGCATGGAAAGGGATGCTTTTCTTCTGTTTATGAATGAGTTTTCGTATGAGAGATGACTCTTTTTTCTAAACGGATATTTATTCACGAACAGTTGGGCATATCATATTTATATGGCCAATCAATATACAAGCTTTGAATTATTGTCAAACAGCATGTAATTGTGTCATTTAGGTAATGTAAGCAATTATATTCATGTTTGTGTATAGTCACAAATATATTTGCAAATTATTATGTGTGATGCCATACACCGTTATGTATAAATCATTTAAGGAATAAACTGTCAAACTATGGAAAACTTCTCACCAGGCTTTAACTGTTTTACAACAATAATGTACACAATAGTATTTCTCTAAACATCAATTCAAGGACTTTACGTTTCAAGTTTGAATCACCTAGGAACTATGTACAACCATACGTTTCTTTCTTACTCCTTACACTATAATTACACATGTATACAGTTTACTGTTTTATTAGTTTTTGTTAACATTGTACGCCTGCAATTAGTTGAAAGCTGCAACTTGGTACAACTGATACAGACAAACATAAAGATCAAATACAGATAAAGAAAACCCAAAAATAAAAGCTTCAGTACTAACAAAAAAATCATGGGGGACACAACTGACATTTTTCATACACAATCAAATGTACAAGCATAGTCTTATACAAGTATGTTCAATAGAAGAGCTTTTTAGAAAATGTAATCAAGATTGTATTTTATTGAACTGTGGAACCACTTATCTTTTGTTGGCATGACATTAAGTGATATCCTTCAAAAGATGTATTGAAGGCCCCAATTACTAGACAGGTACTTTGAGGGCACCTATTACTGGACTGGTACTTTACTTAAAATGTATATTTGTTGACATTTAATTTTTTAGTTAAGTTGATGCATAAAATCCACGAAAATCGCTGCCCCACTAATATTAATGATTTCACAGTATTTGTAGCCTCTTACATATATACTCAACACATTTATTTAGGAAGGAATTACCCCAAAACAATGACAATGTACTTCAGTATGTGTATTTACTCCGTCTACATAATCTATTATGAGCTTTTGTTACATTACCCAAAATGTCAATCAAAATTATTGTCTTTAAAAATTACCAATTAACAAATTACTAAATTAAAGTAAAATGCTTTAGTTCTTTTTACAAAGAATCTTATGCACAACATTATGCATTTTAACATTTGCATCTACCAATCAACATGTACACCTTTAGCACAATGAACCTATCAGATATTAGGGAAAGGTAAGACCAACAGCCTTTTGTAAGATTCAAACAACTACCAAACAGCTCCCAGTTAAGTGTGATACCTTTTACTGTCTACATCAACTTGTTCTTTTATCACAGTAGTTTGACAAGTGTCCAACAAACACACAACAAAACTTAATACAATGTGCGAGGTGATTAAACAGAATTGTACAGGAAAAATCTACCACCTTGAGGGTTAGTGCCAAAGAGTTGTATACACTACTGACAAACAGATGCATATACAACTATTTCATGCTCACCCCTGCATATCGTGATGTGTGCAAGTGACCAGTATTTCAACTAACATAGCTTAAACAAAGAGAATATGTCTTGGATTATAAGAAAATCTTTTCTACTTGATTATATATGATATGTATACCTAACTATTTAGGAAAGTACTTAATAGTTCCATACACTGTTTAAATGAAACGTTCACTCTCATTTTTCAGAGAAGTCTAGTTATTCTGTCATAGTACACCTAAGTGTATTGTTAATACCATGCTGATGTATATATCTTTTACAAGAAGCAAGACATGTCTGATATATGAAAGATGACAACAAACAGAGTTGCCCTACCTGCCCTAATTTACATTTGAACAAAGAGTTATTCCAACAACAACAGTTATTGCATTATATATTTATTTCCAACTTTCAAAGAAGTTCAACTTTATTCTATAGATATTGTATTAAGACTTCATATATCTCAGTTAAACAGTTCATAATGATTTTACACGCGGGTTTCAGTAGGGACTATGAATACTCTATAAACTATAAGCATGAAGTTTCAACTAATAAATTCCATATGCACTAATAGATCAACTTCTCATTCATGCTGTACAGGGAGGTGAAGTTATGTACAAATTAACAGTTGTGGTCCAGCGAGCACTTCTGCATGTTTTCTATGACCAGCATAGAAATACTAGTGGCATACATGTTATAACATAATTGTATACAGTCTAGTTATTCTAGAAACAAATGAAGCTGTAGTTCAACTCTTCTGAATCTATGATTCACACTTTAAATATTATTAATATGCAAGAAGCAATTGAAAAGAAGCCAAAAAGCACTATCAGATATATGTAGATTCTAGCTTGTATAACTTGGGCCCAAGGTTGATTACAACATGTACTTAACATAGCAAACAAGAATGACAATCTCCTTAATACCTCCTATATTATCAGATATACAGCATTCCCTTGTCATAATAATGAATATTAAAAATAGGTTGATCATTTTATAGGTTTGAAGGTAAACTGTCAAAAATTAAGCACAAATAAAAATTGCTTCTTTACAAGCATTAGCATCAGGGATAGTGTGATCTTATTATTCATGCAAGGTAACAACTCTATATTAACTTTCCAATCATTAAAACCATAATGTGCAAAACCAACATTTGTTGTTTTAAGCAATATTAAAAATTAAAAGACAATTTTCATACAGTTTTTTTTGGTAGTTGGAGAAAGGTTTTCTGTAATTCAAAAGAATGTTATTGTTTGAATCAAATTAGACCAGTGTCTGTAGTGATTTTACAACGGTTGTGTGCTTTTTATCTATGACACTATTAACTGTATGTATCACAGACTTAATTATGAACAAAACTGAGATGAGACATAAGGGACCTTACTGTAACAGCTTAGTATTATTTACACCAATATGTTAACCAATGACAATATATGACTTATATAAATATGAAAAAAAGGGTTTCCTTGCTATCTGAAACAAGTGGCTTTCAAAAACTACTGGCTCACAAGTACTACAGCTGTGAAAATAACCTATCAAACGGGTTTATGGTCTTTCACATCATTTGTCATATAAGCGTGCTGAACGGAAAAATAACATTCATCTTATAAGCTCCTTCAATAATAAAATGAGGAGAGAACAAAAAAAAGGGTAAAACTTGGCACATTCTACATACTGTTGGTGCATTGTGTATGATAGGTGAACAAAATACAACTTAGTGCAAACAAACCTTGGACTATAATCTCAGAAAGTCGGTTCCCTCGTTATCAGAATTATTCAAAAGAGCTTGTGGTACAAAATGCTGTATGTAGAGAAAACTGTTTTTTTCTATGAGCTTTAATCAAGGGGAGACAAATCTGGCAAAAGAAACTAAAAATAGACACATGTTCCCTGATACACTAATACCATTCCTCTCACAAGAAAGTATGCAAATGATAGAAATTAGTGGAATGCGAGCTTGTCTGTGAATGTACAGATCAAAGAACAGAGGGTTGAGTAAGTGTGCAAACAATCTGGTGACAACAGTGAAATAATCATAAAATATGGAAATGAGTACACATGATACATAAAAATGAATACTTTGTAAATACTTGTGAACAAATCATTGATGAAATAATTAGATGACTTGTATTACATTACACAAGCAGTACAATAAGATTACTGACTAAACAAATACACTTGTAACCACCCATGACAGGATTTGTTACAGTGATTACCATCAAACAGTACAGGGTGTGTTCAAGAAATGATTTCCTTTCTAATGTGTGAAACAAAATCCACAGCTCCACTGGTCCAGGCAACAGCTTAGACAAGTGATTAAAGGTTCTGTTATCTATTACTTTATACCTATAATAATACCTACGAAAGAAAAATTGCTATAGTATAAATTAATTAACATTCATGATTTAGGAACAGTTCTTAACATGTGTAAGACACAAAAATGGGATACCATGTCAACACATTCAGGGCACAGACAGTCAGGGAACTTGTCTCTGTGACAAAAATAATGCATTTTCCACAGAAAAGCTGTGAACCCAAATAAAAAATGTGCATTGAATAAAAAAAAGTTGAAAATGTTATACAATAGAACACATGTTAAGTTCCTAGTTACTGCTCCTGGATACACTGTAAAAATCTCAGGGTTATGTAGACATGATGATAGCAGAAATAGAAAAGGATGCCATGAAGATTGACTGCTTCATCTAAAACAGTTCCCTTCTCTTCACCCAAGGTTGCCTGTCTCTTGATTTGTATGTAAATATTCGTCGGCTCTTTTATGACCATCCAGGGCTCTTATCATTGTGATATCGTGGGGTAACTCGGACTTCCGACGAAGTAACGGCTTATCTTTTGGCTTCCTCTGTTTTATCTGCATCTAAAGAACAAACAAAACATAAACACAAGTTGTTACGGACATGTGTATACAAGGCACAACTCCAGAACTACTACAGTACATAACACTCACTATACAATAACAGTGCAAGTTCATACATGAAACAGTTGTATACAAATTAATTTATTCATATTTTCTACCAACAGATGGCTTATAAAAAAAGCTAAAACAACTGCTGCTAGATTGCTTAATAGCTAGTGATGTATCACCTACCCTAAAATGTATCAAATTATCTATTGCAAGCTCACTTTGAAAAAGGCATTTTTAAATTATGATACATACTCTTTCTAAGAAATAACAATAAATTTGATTACATATTTTGTGTTCAAATCATTTCACTACGATCATTTCTCAATGTTAAGGACTTTACAAGAACAGTGAAGTATGTTGTGCAGGGTTCTAAAAACTCTCAATGTCCTATCTGTGCTATTAACAAAACAAAGGAACAAAAACAAAATAGCATGCAATGATTGCTAGTGCATTAGTAAATATTTGCAACAAAATACCTCTACAGCTTCTTTCTCTAGATTTTCAAGCGTGACTAAGACAACTTCATCATCATCAACAGTGCTGTTAGGGGTACTAGGATTTCCAATTTGTTCTGCATTTTGTCCAAGCATTTTAAACTGTAAAACACATAAGACAAGACTTTGTGTTAGAACAGAGAAACAACCGTGAAACCAAAATGAGAGAGAATGTCATGCAGCAGTTGTACAAGGCATGCTGCCGTATACAACTAGATGGACATCTGTCTGTGCTCAGTGCTGCTCCAATACTGTACTTGCCACATGTCTCTAAGTACAGGTTTTATGGACAGATGAAAGACATTTGTTAAAAGAACATGACCACATTTTATACAGACATAACAAATTATTATTTTTTAGGTTCACTGATTCGTTTTTCTTATATTTTTATTTTTATACAAGAGACAACCATATTATGCAGCAGTTAACCAGTTTCAAAATCCTTGACACTTTAAAATACATAAAGGATGCAACCAAAGAGTACCAAGACGAGTTTTAAAGTTGTTTGAAATGTTGTCAAGAGAGTAATTCTGTCTGCCTTAAATTATCATGACACAAAATGATCAGATTTGAACCTTTCACATGATCAGCTACATCTCCAGCCATGTTTAAAAATCACACTGCATGAAATTGAATGTCACTATGTGTTCTCCAGTCAGGTAATTTTGTAAAAGTTTCATTTTTTTAAGGTATACTAGTGGCAAGTAGAGTACTAGTTTATCGCCTACTTCTGCAGTGGAAGGATCCTGATAGCACTGAAACAACCAGCTTCTTATTACTAGCTAATACTTACATGCTTCAAATCAACTTTTTAAAGACGAAAACCTGGACTGCCTAGAAAAAACTTCAAAGTTTAGGAGTACAATTTCACTTTTACTGAGTTCATTATTACTTCCTGTGTATAACTAACTTTCCCCAGCATAATTATGCATCAATGACAAGAAGTGTTGGTAAATCAAACAGGAAACCATTTAAGTGTGACCTTGACCTCAAAATGAATACTAGCAGGACAATCAATCTGACTACAAATTTTATATCTTCATATTTTTGTTGACAAACCAACTTCAAAATACAAAAGACATTTAAAGATCCTTCCAAACCAAGAAAGTTGTGTCAATTAAGCCTGTTCCATCTTAAATGATTATGTAAATGTAATCTTTTTCAAAAATATAAATAATTGTGTGTGTGTCTAATACAAAATGTAATTGTTAATGAATTAAAAGGAAGCATGGATTTTTTACCTAAAACAAACTGGTACATTTTACTTTACTATTTGTAACAACTCCTGTCTACACATGCTCAACAAAAATGCGGCTCGCTTATAGATAATAAAGAACTGTTGTGTAATGGCACTTTTTCAGTCGGACCATTCTTTTTACAACGAAACATAATGTATTAGGTAGGGGTGTTGATAAACTGAATAAGGCTTATCCATGAGCATTGAAACAAACTGAAAAGTACATGCATGCTAAATAGAACACTTGGGACTTTCCCCAACAAACAATAATGGACAACTGAGGCTGTAAGACAGCATTCTATTTACAGGAGGTATATAGGGGGAGTTGTACAGGCACAGGTGAGGTTTTCTCATAAGTAAGTACATGTCTAACTCCATGCAAAATAACAAAAAGCATGATCCCCTAACTTCCCTACTGTTCAATGATCCTATTAGCAAAGACAATTTACCTGTATTTGGCAATGTCACAGTAGCATAAGTTGGTTTGAATAGTTAAGAATTTCTATGTGGAACATCTTATTTACGTATGTTCAACAAATTAGTACAAGGTACTAGTACTTTTTGAAAGTTTGTTGAAAATACTTAACAATAAACTAATACAAGTGGTTTACACCTATGGTAACATGAACTTCAAGACACTTTTGATATTTCCTGCCACATATTGAACATTTTTGATAGTTTTGGAAAAGAAATGTATAACACGAGGCTATTTGTTGACTCAATTTTGAGCAGGAAGGAAGTTCCCTAACAACTCAAGATGGTAAAAAAATAATCAGCAAGCAATATTCAAGTTCCACGCACTGACTTACATGTACAGGAATATCGTTGAGAGGAAAATGTCAGCTGATGAGAACGCTTTGACGCTGAGGGGGCAAAAATAGTCACAGAATCAACACCACAATGCAGTACAGTATTTACAAGATGGTCACAATATTCAGATCTAGGTACAGAAAAACGCTTTGTGAATGAATTGAGCCGTAAGCCATTCAACATTTAAGTAACAAAGTAACGTTACAGGAGTTTTGGGTAATGACTGCCTAATCATTCTTCTACGGTGTATCTATAAACAGTACATAAACTTAGGACGCAAATGTTTATCACAACATACTTGGTCTTTTCCATGGCCTAGCAGAACTAGTACCTTATAGTTATACAAAGACATTTCAATTACAAAACTTGTCAAGTAAAATGCTCATGCTTCAGAGACAAAGGTACAAGGTGCTCTACAATGAAGTCCAAACCCCAGTTATCAAAACAATTAAAGGTAGCCATTTTGTAGTCCTTTCGACAACGCCTTTTTGTTGGTTTGGTGATCAGAATTATCTATGGTACCCTATTGCATGTGTGGTAATAGTCAATACGAGGCAATACAACACTCATACCCAAACATCAGGCATACACAAATATCAATAGAAAATGTGTAATTGGTAAAATATATCAATCACTACTCCAGCCTAGCGTATTATTGTTTTACGTTCAAACCTGTATATACTAAATAGCTCCTAATATACAACATTCAAAACTGAGCATTATTTAAGCTGGCTAATTAATATAGGACAATTAGAGAGCGAAACATGATATAATGGCAGTTCATTAGATACTAAATTTGATCCCTTGGAGAGAAGTATATATGTCAGGCAGAATTTATGGAAGTACAGAGATTAATACAAGATATAGTAGTATACAACATCAATCATTTAAGTCTCACCTGAGGATTTCCTTTCGCTAAATTTTGTATTTTTAACCAGGTCTCTTCTCTGAGCTTTAATTTCTCTTTCTCTCTGAAAACAAGCAAACCAAAATTGAAATTATGAAATCCTACAATTCCCAACGCCTTATTTAATGAGACCAAAGTCTGATAATAATTTGTAATGTAACTGCTGTTGTATTATTACAATCTATAATACACAAAACAAGTCAATGTTTTACCCTATCTTTAAGGCACTTGGTTTAAGAGATAGAACATCTGTACCTCACAGAATAAAATATAGGTACGAGTTTGGGTGTGTATGAATTAAATCACGAGTGCACTAAGAGAAAATCATGAGATGGTTTTAGAATAAAAGGTAATTCATTTAATAAAGTATATGGTTACATTATTGTCAACAAACTAGGACATCTTATATTATGATTATGTTATTCAAAAACTAATTTACTTGAAATATTCATACTTGTAAAGACCAACAATGCATGTTAGGTGTGCACTTACTTTTGTCTCTCTGTTTTATACTGCTGTGTACAGTCATCAAACAATTTCTGATTCATTTCCATGAACAGTTTTAAGGCATTGTATATCAACCCATGTATCGTCCTGAAATGACAAATATAAAACATACTACACTTAATTGTTTCAAAAATACCTGAAATTAATAATAAACAACTTTTATACCATCATAAGTCTAGTACTCATTTTGACAACTTTATTTCTAGATTCTGTCATATAGGTGATTTAACAAAATATCTGAATTACCTAATATTATAGAAATACGATGATACAAAAACAAGCAATTCGTTAATACAACATTGAATCAACTCTTTATGTTAAAGTTAAAAGGAAAGAAACAGGAGCTCTGGTGTTAGTTCGAGCTCTATCCCATTGATACATACCATGCTTTTCGGTTAACATCCATAGAACCTAAACATGCTAAGAAAATGTTTTTTATCAAATGCAAAGAATTTATCTATTTTTTGTAATTTTGTAAAAACAATTTAAAACTGGGCCCAAATGCTTTCACAGTTAAATATTTAAAACGAAAAAATAGGACTATAAGAATAACATTACATGGAAGCAATTTGTTACAATACACAACAGTTAAAGCATCCAGCATATCTAGCATTTAAAAAGACCTGATATCCTAGTTGCTTGATAAAACTGTTTCAACAAATCTGATCTCTCTGAAAAAACTGATAACAGAACTATAAAGACAATATGTTGAAAGAAAGCATTATGCAGCTTACTTGTTCCAGTGTTCTTTGGTCTTATACAATGCTGGGAACGTAATGGGTAAAATTGTCGCTGCATTCTCGCTGATCAGACTCAATATGTACTCATTGTTCCAAAAATAAAGCGCTCTTTCTGCAACCTAAAGAAAAACAGCAAATACAACAAAAAGAACAAAAAACAAAATTGATACAGAAAATATACACAACTGAAAAGCATAGATATGTAATTGTTAATAAAGTTTGAAACAGAGCTCATTGCAAGGCATTTCAACTATGATGACTTGTGGATGAAACTTTTGCTGTAGCTCAAAATATCCGAAAATGTTATCATTTTAATGCTATTGTTTTGAATTCAGACTTCTCAATATTCCAGACCTAAATAATTTCTACAGAAAACAGACATATTCAAGAACAAGACTTAGTGTGCGTAAGTCTTAGTTTACTACATATATCTGATTTTCATTTAATTTCATTTTCAGTGCTTATTCTCCTGAGAAACCAACACTACCGTGAGCTTTGTTTCAATAATTCAAAGTGAGTTTTACACAGCAAAAACAAACTGCTTCATGTTTCCTTCATGCAATAAAACAAAAATATGAAAATTTATAATTGACAAAAAACAACATTTTACGTATTGAATAAAAGACACAGAAGCAAGCAATTCAGTTAAAAATACGTCCAAATAATAGGCACTTGTTTGTTCTGAATTTGAATCAATTCCCAAACTGAACCCATTCAAATATTTTACACTCCTTTTAAAACTTTCTCAAGACCAAGGAGTTAGTAAAACATCATTATTAAAACTGGATATTGAGGTACTGTATAAGGGATGTTTGTCAGGTTAAGCAGAGAAAAGATAGACTAAACATTAGGTGGTAAATCCTAGTGGAATAAAATTGTGTGGGGGTCATAAAAGTTATTATAAACACCGGCAGCACTAGATTCAAGAGTAAACCATACAGCAATGTCAGCATTTCTATCCAATAAGTTTGTTCTATTAACTTAAAGGAGAAAGCATTAGTTGATTAATTCTTAGAAAACCAGCTTATTTAGTTTCAAATTTTCTTGTTACTTATCCAAAGGCTGAAGTAAAAGTACAAGAAACAGGAGGATGTCAAAAGACAACACTGAAATAATTCTACTACCTAAATTCTTGAATTGTTGGCAGATAGGTTAAATTTACTAACAGCTGAAAGAACACTCAGTAACAAATCCATCAAAAGAAAGGGACTTTTGAAGGCTTTAAAGTCAATATAAGGACTCCTTTACCGCTGAATGGCTTTAAACTCTGTGAAATTCTGTAAACTCTTGTCCAGAAATGAAATAATGCAAGGTAAGAAAACCAAACGTCGAATGCATTATGGCATAAACAAGTGTACAACAATGCTTCATGCAGAAACTGCCTCTTCACCTAGGCTATCTTACTTGTTCCAATGGTGTTTTGTCTTATACAAGGAAGGAAACATGAGGGGCAATATAATGAACACATTCTCACTGATCAAACTGAGAATGTACTCATTGTTCCAAAAATACAGAGCACGTTCTGCCACCTGCAAATATATGCACAACAATTTTCTCCACGGTGTTTTCTAACTAGATTATCACAATGTGTAATGATTTCTTTAAGTTCTATACACAACAAACATAACAATCTCTTACTGTTCGCTCTAGTGAGGTACAACTTTAAACAGGTATTTAACTAATCATAATAATAAGAATACTAATAGGATTTTCTCTAGACATATAATGTAACTTTTCTGCATTACCTGGATATCTAAAATAATTATGTCTGTGTGTATCTAGTGAGAGCAAAGCTGCAACATACAATTTCCTAGACAAGAGACTAATAACAGTTATTAACCAGTGGCAAAAAAAGAGAGTAAATTGTGATGCAGTGTGAAATTGCTTGCTGTTACTTTTACTGCTAATTCTCTATTTCAATCACCATAAAATCTATCAGAATGTAGGGTAAACATGCTTTCCAATAGAACTTCAGATATTTGAATAAGGAAATGTCGTACAAGAACAATTTAGTATGTTAAAATATTGAAAACACTATTTGTATTTGTCATAAAAACATATGTCTCACAAAAGGCAGTTTGCCAATGAGTGTAAAACTTATGGAGAAAAGTTAAAGTGAAATAATAAAGTTCCATTGAAATTATGATGGTCATGGGTTTATAGACTGTTTAAAGTCCAAAAGACTACAACAAACATGTTCATCACTACTAGTGACTACAACTGCATTTCATAAAAGTAATGGATCAGACACGATTTGTGATCCAATAGAAATATAGTCACATGAAAATTTACCTCTAAATATGACCTTGACCTTGAACCAAGCTGGCTGTAACAGGTGCTTCACACATCGTCTCAATATGGTGAACATTTATGGAGTTATTTTAAAATCCTTTAAAGGGACATGTAGAGGACACGATTTGTGACAGACAGACATCTCAAGTGAAAATGTCTAAACATATATAAATTTCCCTTTGAGTAGTTAAAGTGGACTCTTGTCCATTTCATTTGACAAACACTGCCTTAATTATTCTGATTTTCATAAACTACTTCTGGACAATAAAACCTTCCTTCAAATTCCAAATATACACCTTTTTCAGCTAAGGGCTTAGTTTTACCATAGTTCAACACAAGAAGGTTACATAGCAACACTTTTTTCTGCTTTTCCCCGAAAAGAACGTTGTGTACTGAATTTCATTTCCAATAATTTCTCTTTAGACTTTGAGCTTTTTTTACTACAGTAACATGGTACATTCACTTGAGTTTTGAAGGCAACTAATACCTGAAAATGTGGACTTGAGACACACTTGGCTAGCTGCTTGAACAACGGGACCATAACTTTAGTAAACTCTGCAGGCTCTATCACATCTAATATCTCCTCCAGCTCATTCAGGAACATCACCTATATGAACAGAAACACAATAGTCAGTGAACACATCAAACCTTAATAAAAAACAAATGAGAGTTAGTTACAAAACACAACTCAGTAAACGTTCACAACTTCTTTACTATGACAGCCTAATGTTAGATTAAAAGTTTGATATATTTTCAGTAAGACAGTCATATCATAGATGCAGTCAGTCAAAGGTTAAAGTATTGTACAAAATGAAGCATACATTACTTTAAATAACACTTTTTAAACAACCTAGAAACACTCTCATATTTCAGAGCGGCAAAATTTGAGATATACATGTTGCTGCAGAATCAGTATTTTTCACAATGAAGTTTCTTTTTTTCGTAAGTTTTGTATGTTTTGCTACAAGAAAACTTCAGTGTATACTTAGTTGCTTACCTCTTTAGGACTGTGCACTTTCGGCCAAAACTTTAACAAAGCCATAA
>ENA-OREC01000757-OREC01000757.1-marine-metagenome-genome-assembly--contig:-NODE-757-length-14171-cov-11.699021_pt1 | contig 14171 bp, 7 predicted proteins | sample MGYA00248626_ERZ508543 | MGnify/ENA primary metagenome ERZ508543 (study PRJEB26211, sample SAMN05518279) | marine metagenome | isolation source: Puget Sound, Washington, USA | host: Bankia setacea... | reverse complement strand
TTTTCCTATCTTAATTCTTGAGAAAGAGCCAGTATTTCCCTTTTTAATGTTCAGTGCTAAACAAGGGCACTACTGGTTCCATTTTTATAACGTCTTTGGTATGACGCCGTCATTGATTGGGGATTGAACCCGGGACCTCCCGCACTCGAAGCCAGCATTATACCACTATCGAGGAGGCGGATAATAATTTGTACTAAATGAGCTTTAGATTATAGTACAATGCAAAATCATTTACAACACAGAGGTCCATTCGACTTTAATCTATGGTTCAAGAAATATAGTTGTTGACATGTGTGAGACTGTTAAGTTCTGAACGTAGATTGTTTGCTAACCGTTCATGATTGCAGGAAAAAAAGATCTTACCAGTCTCAGAAAACGTTCTTTGTATAGAACTGGCAACGTGTTCTTCTGATGCCCAACCAGCCTCAAACATTGACTTTAACGACTCTAACAACTGAAAACAGAATCTTATACGTATACTACCTCGCTAATGAAAGAATAATAATAATAATAGTTTGTGTTAATTATACGAGATGATTAGAACAAGGTAATTACATTATGTTTCATAGCTCAGAAACCTCTTCTGACAAAGCATTGTTGGTTGATCGAAGTATTATTTAACGTGTACCTTGGCAGAACCGTCACAGTATACCAATGATACAAGTACAAACGAAATCTGACATTGTGTACACGTATTTTCTTTGATAATTTTACACCACGTGCCTTCGCAATTAGTTATATTACGGTAGAAACAAAAATCTACTAAAATGTTTCCCTCAACTCGTACCTTGCCGGGAATCTCAAAGCATCTCTGGTCCCGTAAGCTTTCCATTGAGGCCTTCACAAAACGACTGTCTCTGCCAGACAAACTGTACAGCAGACGTTCCAAGTTAGAAGACACGAGGATATCTATGGCTGGGGATGACGTGCGGAAAAGTCGTCTGTTCTTGATGTCATAGCAACCATTCGTGAGAAAATCGGTCAGTACGTTGTTTGGGTTTGAAGCACAGATAAGTCGTTTGATTGGAACTCCCATTTTCTGAAGAGGATATAATGTTCAGCTCAATTGTATGGTACCAAGCAATGTAACCAACGAATAACAGTAGTTCAGAAGGCGTATAGTTTGAGAATGAAATTACCAAACTTACTATTCAAAGGTATTTAAGGTGTTTTGACTCGGGTGATAAAATGACGATATCAGACGTTTATAACGCCCACACTCAAAAACTCACCTTTGCGTAGAATGCACCCAGTATATTGCCAAAGTTTCCAGTTGGCACACAAAGATCAATCTCGTCTCCCATTTCAATGACCTTGAGTTGTACAAGGTCAAGGTAAGATGACACGTGGTATACGACCTGAGGTAGCAGACGACCCCAACTTATAGAATTCGCAGCACTGAATTGAAAAAGTAAAACACATCAATAGATACCACATCGATTCACATTCATGTTAATGACCTTTACCTTTGATCTTAACTATTATACTAAGTGCAATACAATGTACAGCCATAAATATAATGCTTACACTCGCATGAGTGTATGCATGTAGTTGATTTAATAGTGATAGTATTTAGAAACCTTTTTAATAACGGGACTGCCTTCGTTTGACAACTTTATTGTAAGAAACTGCGAAGGGCACTATTGAGTTGCACCGTTACCTGAGTTTGGTGCCGTATTTGTCGTGAAGTACTTGCGAGACCTCTGGGTCTTGGAACAGTCGTTTAACCATCGTCTGACAGGCGTCAAAATCTGCTCCTTTGACTCCTAAAAGTGTGCAAATATGGTATCATAAAGATGGTCGTCAGAATGTTTGCTCCATGTTGTAACGAGTACCGTCGTTATTGTCTCCGTTATTATTATCATTATCATCTGCAGCAGTACAGTTCGTAATCAAAATATGGATCGTTTATCAATGACACATGAAAAACCCCACCTCTCACCTAACAAAGAACTATCCAAAGTATCAGTTCGTTAGTACATGCACTTAACAACCCTTTTAGTCCATATGAATAGTTCGATATGTTGCAGACGTCATGAAAATAGTTGGGCGGCAAGCATTCAACATTTCACCCGAGTACAATCTCAAATATCCGTCAGACAAAACATCGCAGCAATCCGTCTAATCCTTTTACGTTTTTATTTAAGGCTCCACATTCCTATAGGACACAATACTTGCTGAATTTGGCTGAAAGTTAAAACCTTAGATCATCAAAAAAGTGACAATACATCCCTTAAAGCCCCTTATCACAGCTAATCGAAGTAATCTCACAGCTAAACATTGACGTAACCTTTATAAGCGAGTGCATGGTGTAACAGCATTGGATCATAGTAGGTTTGATTGATGCTAGTATGTCGAACCAAACAATCCGGTTGACATGTCTGGGACGTACGTGCCGTTTAAAGAAAGTCTAAGGAAGGTCATAGGGTACCAATGCATCATATATGAAGGTTTTAACTCATTGCAAGGTCAACGCCTTTACGGAAGAGGACGCGAACTTGTTTGTCTGGACTGGCCTGAATACAGCAATAATTGTGTAAATAATAATGAGGTCGGCTCACACTATGATTGCGCGCTTGGCTTAAAATCAATTCATACAAAGATGAAGATGACACATTCTACAGACATACTCAACTTTAGGTACAGTATCATACGGGTTGACTCAACTTTAGGTACAGTATCATACAGGTTATGTAAGAGAATGAACAATACTCAGTCGACTTCACGTTGATTTCCTATTCCTCCATTCAAACAGTTATATGTTTCGAAACCGTGCATATTCGTATTGAAGTACATTTTTCATGTTTGTATGTTAGTGCACGACTTGACTCAATCTAATTTAAACCGTCGAACTACCCATGGCTTTATTGTTTTCCGTGTCAGAAAGTTTCATGTTTGAGATACTTGGCTAATTCTTATGCAAACTTACGTGTGCAAGCTGGAAAAGAAACTCGGTTGACACATGATAGCCACCTGGCCCTATATAACTTCGTGACAAGGCCAATCAACTATCAGAAGTACTTCAGGAGTACAGCAGGTCATTTTTTGTTTATTTTTGGAATGTTGCACTTCATATACACGTACGCACGTTACAATGTTTCAATTATTGACAAAATAATCTGGCATTTCTCAGAGAAAAGGTACACACTTGAATCATGCAGTCTCGATTGTTTGGTTTCTAAGACGGGTATGTCGACGTTTGTTCAACCCACTAATCCAAACAATTAAAAAAACTACGAACCGGCAGATGTCTTTGTTCAAATGGGACATTGTACTTTTGGGCATTATACATGTAGCTTTAATAGTTGTCAAACTTTTCATCAGAGGTGCGATCACACTAAAGTATAGCTTGTTTTGTTATTAGATCAATGGTGATATTTAATTAATAAAATTAACTTATTTTAAGGGCGGACTTGAAACAACAGCGTCATAGATAAAAGGACTTCCCATGGTGTCTAGTTGGTACTATACACCAAAATGGCACCGAAGGCAGCACGTGTATGTATAGGAAAAGGTAACGATCGAGTAGAAGATAAGTTTAACATACCGCGATGGTACAATCAATGCTCGTACAACTACAATGTTTGTTTCAGTTCATCGTCGGATATAAGATAGAAGTTTGGACTATAATTGACAACGTTTTTACATGCACGATCGTACTGTCAGATGGTCTTTCACTGCAGTGGCCATTTTCTGCAATTCATATTCCTGTCACGTGATACATAATTGGAGATACATACCAATGACCTGTGTTCTATCAGTTTGGTATGCAATCATCTGGTCACGTTGTATTTTACTAATGCCTTCCTCTGGATAGAATACAATCAGACCAGGACCGTCTTCCGAGTCTGAGACGACAAAAACACCCGATACTGGTTCATTACGAGCATTTAACCTTGTTCAAACACGTGTGCTTCTTCTCAATGAATAAGCAAAAAATCAACAATAGGTAACACAAAAGCCTGTATGTTGATCCCCGTATCTTGTTAAATATACCATAATATTAAAACTGCTTGAAAAAAACAGCTGGTAAACCTGTTTACTTATCCTTCAATTGATATTTTAATAGATAAAGGGAGATAACACTTAATCATGAATTGTTCATCTTTTTACACACATGTACAATGTATCTCCTTACAATATTGCAACACTCGTGTGTGTATACTAGTATATGTCAGTTTCTTGATAGCATGGTGTAACAAGTTATTGAATAGTATAGATAACTTACATCTATGGAACCCATCTAACACAGCGCCCCCTGTATCACCGGAAGTCGCCACCACAATCACGTATCTGAAAGAAAACATTCAAATAATGACATGCTAATATGGAACTCATGCATATCAATTAGTGAATTAATTCTCAGTTAGTTGCAGGACGTACAAGACATACTTATACTTCCTAAATTCACATAGCGCGGCATGTGTGTATGCTCCTATATGCAATTGGAGTGATGTCTTTTTAGAGAAATTGTGACGCAGCATTGTACTACTTCAAAGCTGCACTGTAACACTATTCACTTTCATACATGTACATCGTAGTTTTTTAAAATTCCAATTACCATATAGATTGACAAGTTAAGCGTGTATGATAAAACGGAAGTTTGACTTAAATTGTGAATGTGCACTAACTAGAGTCCTACAGTTAGTTCTTGTCGGAGATATTTTCTGTACACGTATACTATGATAAATTACAAATACGTACATCTGTAGGTGTGATGGTTGTTCTATATATAAATGGGTATTGTATGATGACCGTAATAATAATGAGAGAATTTGATCACGTGTTCTTGCTTGTCTTGAGCTACATATGTAGATCTCTCGACTTTTTGCGTGACCATAAAAATAACACACCCTACTTTGTTAACTTACTTTGATTGTTCCTCGCTACATTTATTCGCATTGACGAACATTTTCGGCATCAGTTGAAGAGCCATGTCTTTAAACGAAGCAGTGGGACCGTGGAAAAGTTCCTGAACAAATAGTCCGCGGGTACCAATGAGACCTCGCACCGGGCAGATGGCGCCATGTTGAAAGTTCTCTTTGTCGTATGCGTCCGCAATCAGCATGCGTAGAGTTTGTGGCCGAATCTCGTCGGAGTTGACCCATTGTTCTAGTATTCTCAGAGCTCGTTCTGTGTATGGTAAGTCAGTCATTCGAGATAACTGTCCAAGACTAAAGGATGGGGGATCAGCACGTGGTACGACCAAGCCTCCATCAGGCGCTAAACCTTGAAGTAGAACATCGTTAAACGTCTGACCTTCAAAATCGTAACCTCTAGTTGAAACATAGCCGCTCTGGGTTTCACGACGATTTAAGAACTTAAGAACTTTCTCAGCTATACTCTCTGCACTTTCATTCCGTTCACAAATAATACGGGTGTCGTACCACTTTTCATAGAACTGTTGTCGGAATTTAAGGATACTAGCCATTGAAACTCCGTCATTTTGACCAACTATTCGGTTCACTTTCATGCTCTCCAAACGTTCTAGGATATCTTCCATGTGAACGTCTAGGAATATCACCGTGCCTGAAATGTAAGTAGATTACGTCAAATATAACGGATATTTTGTTTCGTTGGCCATTTTTGAATTGCTGTCGACCCTGATGCTGCACATGACTTGATAAATAATATAAAAAAACGAAAAGAAAACTAGCTTAATTGTAGTAAAAGATTACAGCTCAAACGAATAATGTGACTTTACAAGGTCTTTATTTTGAGTTCAAGTAATCCATTTAAATACATTTGGGCGTCATGTTTAAATGCGTGTTTATTCAATGTTAAAACACAATGCATTACTTGGTGTTGTTTGTCCTCATTCAATGGAATTGCACAGTCAGATGTTGTAACTTTACACGTCATTTAGACAAAATCTTCTAAAAAAAAAAGTTCTTCATCACTGGCATTACCTTGTTTTGAGACGTGAGCCATCGCCTTGCTGTGCATGGGATTCGAACCTGTAAGTGATATCACGGAGTTCTCAGCATTGAAAGCTTGGAGTGCAGCCCCTTCCTCCTCCACAAAGTTTTCTGAACCGACCTCATCTAACTGCAGGGGAAATAAATATGGTTTCAAGAAACTAATTGCATCAACGTTTAACTTTTACTGCAACGTATAGATGTCGTGGTGATACATCTCCTTTCACAGGCAGTATGGGCGATGTAACCTGAACACATTCACTCCAAGGTTTCAAACCGTGCAGCATTTTGTACTAACTAGAGTATGTATTGTGCGAACTAAGCGGACTTGGGATATGTACTTTTGAGGATGTTGTTTGATATAGTGCTGTATTGGGACTAACATATTAATACAAAAACGAAACACTGTAAGCAACGACATGACAGCAACGTGAGTAAACTCGATCAGTAAAAGTGTTGGTTTGAGCCATGAAGGGTTGAATATTTTCCTTATGCGTATTTGACATGCTATCTAATGTATTTATTTTACTCAATTCAGCCAATTGTGTTACCTTCTTTGCGATAGATACTCCCCAGTACGGTTCCAGATGATGGTCGTCAATATCTAACACAGGGATACCTAACTTCTCCGCCACTATACGCCCTGTAGTAGTCTTCCCACATCCTGGACTTCCAATCAACAAGATGTTACCCTAAAAGACGAACATAATGAAATGTACCTCGATGTTCGACCGCTCATCGATAGACACACAGAAAAATAGAAATAGTGACAAACAGCTGGAATGATTGGTGGATGGCGGACGGATATACTATCTGATGTACAACGTAAAGTTTCCCTGGATGACAGATAAACAAAATACAAAACGCCCGACATGTTTATACGTTATATATCCCATTTAATGAATTTTGAATTGAGAACCCTATGCATTTACATATGTCCGATAGGTACGTACTATAACGGGTAGATCGTGGGGCAAGCGGACGAAACAACTGTTTTTTGGTAAATGGGCGAGCTTTATGGGCCAGCATGACTTATTAAACCGTTTTCAATTAAATTCCAACCACACTTACATGGTCTCGTGATCACTTATCAGAAACTGATCGCAGCATTATGTTGCAAGTTTCGTGACTTGATCATATGCAGTGAATACTTTATTTGGTATCTAGATCAATCACTATCAACAGCTTGTGTACACGACACTTATATGGATACACGAACTGATATACTTTGCGTATGTCTCATGCCTAACACTAATTAAAATATATTATGCAAATTTGTTTTTTAAAAAAGATACTTTTAAATTTTGGTTCGAGTTTATTGATTTTTGGTATTATCATGTTTTTAATTTATTTTTTGTATTATAGTAGGACATGTTTTGATGTGAGGTGGAGACATCTGCTGCAGGTTGGTATACGCTCTAGTTGTGGCTAATCTGACACGGAAATTTGATAGCAAATGAATTATGCACGTATGATTAACTCAAAAGTAGAATCTAGTTAGACACTCAGAAGTTATTAAAGAAGTAAATGCGCGCATCGTCCTATGTCATATGTTTTGAATTGTTATTTATTTGGATAATAACAGGGTCAACTATATGACCTTGCTGATTCTATTTACTCCGATGAAACCTTGAAACAACGTAAACACACCTATATGTATAGGAGTAGTTGTTGAATATCCTTGTGCCGGACATAGTTAATGCAACAACAATAACCATGAGATCGGATAGTAGTGTTACTCGTTTCAATAGCATTGAATATAAACGAGATTCTTCATTAATAAATTTAAATACAAAACAGCAAAGACATCATTATAGATCAACTGTTAGTGAACTTGGCTCAATTCCAAGCAATTGTGGATACATGAAGCACACCATGGTAACAATAAATCCTCAAACAGAAAGTTAAATTATGGGTCAATAACATTGAACAATCAAACGTATGCATACACTATCCCTTTACTATTTAAATGGGTATCGTTTTAATGTACTAGACAATTGGTTTACTCAATAATGCAAAGTGTGTACTAGGGTAAACGTATGTATTTTTTTTCACAGACACCGGTGTACAACATATTCTATCTAGGGTCAAATAAATTAGGTTTCTATGTCAAGAGACAATGCATTAATGTGTACAGAATACACGTACACACGAAGAATGATCAAATATATCACATGTAGATACTATCACGCAATGTACCGTGCTTGACTTATTACACACATGTATATGCTTTGTGATGTGAACACTACTTAACCAAACATCAACAGCTGATCTATGTAACGTCACTGTAAATATACATGTACCTTTACCTTGTAATTTGCCCTCCCAGCATGAATGGTTCTAGTCACGATATACGGTCTCAGGCATCTTTTGAGTAGTTTCCATCGGGTCATTGTCACTATCTCCTATCGAATTATGTCAACTGTTTAACGGCTGTGTCAATTAATGAGCAGTAACGATTCAGTTTCAATTTACAAGCTTAACACCGGGTGTCAATTGACATTTTTCTTTTCGTCAATTATTTTGCGTAGGCTTAGTTTCTTTAGGTTCAATGAAATGCAAAGGGACGTTACTCCTAGCAAAAGATGAAAAGTTTTGCAGAGCAACGGCGGTTTTTGAATCGATATAATTGATAGTTAGCAACATAGGCAACTAAACAAGGTAGTGATACACTTGAAGTGTCTTATTGAGATCACTTACACACTGATGGTCATTTTTTTCACCAAGTTATTGCTTGACAAACGTCATTAAATGTTGGACGAGGTTTTGCATGTTCACACTTGCTCGCGGTCTTTTTGCAGAGACTGAGACAGACATTGCGTACTAATACTAGTGAAGTATTTAACTAGCGCTAATTAACATATTTGTTTCTCTTCGTGTCTCTAAACAATAAAGATCTGTTTAAATGACGCATTCACTACATCAACTAATCACATATAGTTATGAATTTGTCCATTTAAATGACCCTCTTGCATTGACTCCTTACAGCAAATCTTGGATGATAATAAAATTATGAATGGCTTCCTGACATATTTAAGGAATACTTCACTTTTTCTTTCCTTCTTGCAATTAATAATTTTGAAAAGTTGTGCAATTAATGTTGTCTGAACATCACAATTAACGTCCTTTGGAGTCGGACTCATAAGAAAATTGCATAACCTGGTTCTTACAAACACACCATTTCAAATATTGCTTTTGACTAGAGATGAAACATACCACTGTCTTAAGGTGCCATTTTATGACGAAGTATACAACATAAGAAATGGGTAGAGCTAAAATTATTGAGTGGGACACCATCATACTCATACTGATCTGTTCATAACACAAAGTTCTTATAGTTCCTTTTGTTAATCGCCATTTGGTTTGTATTTTCAGTAATTGAGTCTTATTAACTCCTGAAAATCACTCTGGTTATGTGTTTTTCAATATAATGGTAGTAGAATTAAGTAGACTATACCATGACACACTATACATTTAAGTAAAAAAGCTAAAAATGTAGGGGAAAAAGATCTCATTGTTATGAACCAAGCTTCACAGTAGTTGATTTGGTGTTATACTTGTTTAAAGAATAAAGGGTTCTGCAACTACAGTACTACAGTTGTCTTTTTTCAGGTCAACATGAACTTTTCTGACCTGTTTCGGCAGTCCAGCCAGATCTGTGAGTTTTCTCCGGATGGCAAATACCTGGCATCTATTGTAGAGTTCCGTGTCGTGATTAGAGATGTGGATACATTTCAGGTAAAAAGATGGTTCTGACAATATGTGTTTTTCGTTGAACAAAATATTATCAGAACTTCAAAAAAAACTTACTGTTAAACATAAATTAAATTTCCAATTTTTGTTGGGTAAACAAAGTATATTGTGAAGGTTAAGAAAAACTTATTTTAAACTTATTTATATTAAGTTTGGACTTCTTCAGTCATTTATGTTGTTTTCTTATTTTCAGATTCAGAACCTGTTCACCTGCATGGACACAATCCAGAAGATAGAATGGTCTGCAGATTCCCTGTTTATATTGTGTGGAATGTACAAAAGGGGCCTGGTACAAGTATGGTCTCTAGAACAGCCAGAGTGGAAGTGTAAAATAGATGAAGGGTCTGCTGGATTATGTGATGTCAGGTAAGAACAACATATAGTGAGTCCAAGAATTGCAGAACTATGTATGTTTTCCTGGAAAATTGATATACAAGAACTTGTATTCATTCAGTTCTTTGCTTAGATTGTTATAATGGTACACAGATAGGGGGCAAGTTACAATACAGTCGACACTCGTTATCTCGACAACCTGGAACCGTACAAAAATTGTCTAGATATCCAAATGTTGACATAAACGTCAACAATGGAATGTTTACGAATTCATTCCGTGTTTAATGTATAAATTGGCATGTTTAACGTATGTCTATGGAAGATGTAGATCTTCATAGTTGTCCTAATGTCAGTGTGTGTGTAAACGTGATAAATTCATAATAGATCGTGTGTTTGATAATAATGAAGTATATAACCATTTATTTAAAGTCTAAAATGTCTTCAAATCGAGAGATATTGATTAAAAAATTGCCTATTTTTAAGCCATCTTGTTTATTGTGTAATGGAAAAGTTATTACTAAGGGAAGTTGCGTCATTTATGTAACTGTATAGTCTACCATAAAAATAACGCATTGTAAAAATAGCAGCCTGTACAGGTAGACGCATTCTAAGAGAGCATTGTCAGAGAAACCAGCATGGTTAAACATCATAATCATGTTTTCCACATGCCTTGGCATATTTTTTCTTTTTTCTTGAAACAAATGAACGTCAGTGACTATTTGAAGTAAGGTACATACATGGAAAGTGTTAAAAATGCGACAAACACGTGTGGCTTAATCAACTTTTAATTACACATGCTCCTCTATTACATAAGCCTTGCATATCGAGTGACCTATTGACACCATGCAAGGAAAGGTGTACTGGTGTCAAATTGGCCAGGAAATACACAGGGATCGCGATTTTCACAGCTTGCATTGTGTATACAATGGTTGTCGAGATAGACAATTAAATTAAGGCGTGAAAACATTGTTTGGGACCTAAAAACATGTCGCGGTAAACGAAATGCCGACTTACAAGGAATAAATGTATATAGAATGTATAGGGATAGAATTCGGGACTTTACAAATACATCGACATATCCGGAGTGTCAAGATAACGAGTGTCGACTGTAGTTTAAGTTTAACATGATCACGCTAATTTAAATGCTATCAGTCCAACTATAATACTAATCAAACATTTGTGTCTAACTTATAATCTATATTTATAGCATAATAATACTGAAGTTGTAGCAGTAAGCACAATGCTATATATTTTGTATCAAAACTCATTATGGGTAGTACATTTGTTAAATATTTTAGTGAGCAAGCAGGCCAGGAATATTAATTATCTTTTAATTTAAGTAATATGGTCACACTTAACTAAGAGGATCTTCAATGACTTAAAGAAACACAGGTGGGTCTTGGCTTACTTGATGTGATACCTGGTGAAAACAACTTTACTGATCAACAGATTGTCATTGGTTTGCGGTTTTAACAATTATAGATAACTATAATACATTAGACATCTTACTGTGTTGTAAATGGTGCGCCTCTTTATTTAATTTTCTATAACTTTCTCTTTTAGATGGAGTCCAGACAGTGGCAGACACATATTGACAACTGCAGACTTTCACCTTCGTATTACAGTGTGGTCGTTGATGACTAAATCTGTGTCCTATATTCGATACCCAAAGAAATGCCAGAACAGTGTTGACTTCAGTCCAGATGGAAGGTAAGGTTAATCTTAAATTTCAAGGGATTAATGCATAATAGTCCTAATTGGGTTTATTTGTTAAATAGCACTTTGGCTTTCATCCCTCAAGTTGATGTCATTGTTTTTTTTATTTTGTAGTTATTCAAAGTGTTGGTAGACTTAAGTATTGTTCCATATAAGATTGCTTGTTTGGTCCTGGAGTTACTTACAGTGATTATGATATCATGATGGCAGCTATTACTTTATGTCCAGTTAATTTATGGACATCAAAGTGTTTAGTACAATAACAACATAATTTAATGATGAATGTTAAAAAAGTTTTCCATTTACAGAACAAAACTGATCTCTTTATAACAGGTGACATGACTTACGGTGGTGTACTTAAATCACTGTACAAGCGACACTTTCTATGTCTTTGTCAATTCAGGATATTATATATAAGTGATTAAATTAATACATTGAAATTGATTATAACTGTAAACACTAGAAGCCAATATGTTTATTTTTACTCTGGTTGATACACCTCTACATCATCAGGTGCATTGTATTTCAGAAGAGTACATATGGTTTAAAGTAAATTTGTATGGTTTGGTTACTTTTCATATCCAAGTAAAACTTACCATTGTTAATTGCAGGACTTTTTAACTGACCCTCATAAGCATTTACATGGAAAACTAGTTAAATATTCTTTGTTAATTACAGAGCGGATTCATATATTAAGCTTCTTAAATTAAGATACATTTATTTGCATGTTAGCATTTACCTCCCTTCCACCTTCAGGTATATGGCTCTAGCAGAGAGGCGCGAATGTCAAGACTTTATCAGCATATTTGCCTGTAAATCCTGGGAGCTTCTTAAACACTTTGAAAGCAGCACAGATGATTTGAGTGGTTTGAAATGGTCCCCAGATAGTTCTGTTCTCTGTGTTTGGGACAATGCCTTAAACTATCTCGTTCTTCTCTATTCCTTGGATGGACGCTGCTTAGCTAAATACCGGGCTTATGATTATGCCTTAGGTATCAAAACTCTTACATGGTCACCAACCAGTCAGTTTCTTGCTCTGGGAAGCTATGACGAAAAGCTACGGCTTCTGAACCACGTCACTTGGAAACCAATCACATCATTCAGTCATCCTGAAACCATTGATGAAAAATCTGTTGTTGTGTACAGGGAAGTAGAAACTAGAACTCCTCAGCCAATGAAAAGTAAGCTGACAGACATTCCAACTACAGCTTTGTTCATCCCGAAAAGTAAATACGAAGTTCAGCAGTGTCCTGTGAAAATACCCATAGTTAAACCTGACATGAACAAAGCTAATCCAAAACGCGGTATTGGCATTGCTGCTTTTAGTAATGACTGTAAATACATGTATACTCGCAATGACAACATGCCTCAGACATTGTGGGTATGGGATGTACAGAAACTAGCTGTGTGTGCTGTGATGATTCAGTCCGCTCCAATCAAGGCTGTAGGCTGGGATCCAGTGAACACTCGACTGGCTCTGTGTACTGGGATGAACAAGCTGTACATGTGGTCCCCGGCTGGGAGTCTGTGCGTGGAGGTACCGGTTGAAGGAACGTTCCAAGTACACTCGCTCAAGTGGCACCCAGACGGAAGCTCTCTGTTACTGCTAGGGAAAGACATGATGTGTATCTGTTACCTAAATAATGTGAGCACTGAGGCACAGCAAGATACTGAATGAAGGATTTAAATGGAATTGACTTTGTGATAAAAATGCACTAAAGATGTGCACATAGGATGGTACTTGTGGTGTATTGATAGACTGTGATTAGAGAGAAAGATGTGGTTACAATTTGATAGCTTCTCAGCATTCCAAGTTATGCTTGTTAATTTAAACTGCCAAAAGTGAAAGCCGGATCTTAAAGGGGCAACATGACTATATTGGCCTGTAGGTGGCGCTGGGGCAAGCTTTTGTATGATTTTAAACAAGCTTCACATCAGGGACCCTTTTTTCAAAATTAAAAAATAATTACAAATAATTCAGAAGTGAAACTTTGCAAGCATCTAGAATGATACTCGCTAAAATATTTTGGAAAACACCACCAGAAACATAAGTTTGAGAAAAAATCCAAATCAGATTCAAAATTTGAAACATAACCACTGTTGTTGTTTGAATTCCTAGTAACTGACTGATAGCAGACGACATACCACACTGTTGAAATAGAACGCTGAGTATAACAGGCAGGGAGATCGTCCAGAGAGTTTAATCATAACCCTTCATGTTTACTCGCTGCCCAGGTAGCGATTGTTGCACCTTTAAGTATCTTAAATGTTAAATGTCTATCCCATGTAACGCTTTCACTCGTTTGACAATTACGCATTTTTCTTTTGATAAATATATCTGCAATTTCTGTAGTACTAATATCATAAGGATATAAGTTAAAGGACAAGTCCTGTACTACTAGTACTAGCTAAAGAACAGTTAAAGGACAAGTCCTGCACTACTAGTACTAG
>ENA-OREC01000756-OREC01000756.1-marine-metagenome-genome-assembly--contig:-NODE-756-length-14172-cov-14.330543_pt1 | contig 14172 bp, 4 predicted proteins | sample MGYA00248626_ERZ508543 | MGnify/ENA primary metagenome ERZ508543 (study PRJEB26211, sample SAMN05518279) | marine metagenome | isolation source: Puget Sound, Washington, USA | host: Bankia setacea... | reverse complement strand
ACTAGAACTTACTCCTAACTACTAGAACTTACTCCTAACTACTAGAACTTACTCCTAACTACTAGAACTTACTCCTAACTACTAGAACTTACTCCTAACTACTAGTGTCATTGATCAGCTCATAAGAATACGGTGTCATTAAGATGATTTAAACATCAAGCTTTTAACAATTATGACCAGAAATGACTTTTACACAAACATCATCATTTTGTACGATTTTTTTTATAACGCTGCTATAAGACAATGTTAGGATTATTGATTGGTATGGAAATAACTTGATTTTATATTCACTGGGATATTGTGTCGCATTGCTGACTTTCACTAGATCATAGTTTTATTTTTGTGCCATTGTTTTATACATGATGGTTTTAAGGAGAAAGAACGTGTGTTGTATTTGTGTTGATAGTGTGTATACACTCGCCAGCATAAACAAAGTTGAAGATTTAAAATAATTCTCATTAACCATGATTGTCAAATAAGCTATTAGATATCAAATATTATATTTCTGTTTCATTGTTTATTTCCAGGGCTGCATGGTGTCTCAAATTTGATGGTAAAAAAAAGACGAAAGCGGAAATTGTCGAAAAAAGGTTGTGAAAATAAAACGTAAGCTGCCAAGGCTCTGTCCCTTATATTGGCCTAATTTTTTACAGATGAGTAACCTTGATCTGTTAACAATGAAACCACCCCTACCAGTCTATCCAAGGACGGCAACATGACACTGTTTAGCATACAGACTTACTGTGATATATGGACAGTTTGAGATCTCGCTTACTGATAACACTGTCCACGCTTTCTATACATTCTCCGCACTTTTCTATTCACTGTCCCATGGTTTTTTGTATACTGTCTGCATTATAATATGGTCAATTTTCAGCATGATGGCTAATAGATCTAGGCTTCATATGAATTAACAATCATCAGCTTGTATTCCTAATGAAAACAAATAAAGCTCTAGTGGCGCTAAAAAAAGTGTTTTCTTACTGACGCTACTGAAAGTTAAGAAAGTTCTGATTTGGGCCCTGAAATAGTAAACCTGCTTCTTGGCTTTTGTTGTTAGGGACCAGATTGGCTCAATAGATTGGAGTGAAGTGAATTTAATGCACTTTCAGTTCTTCTATTTCTTCTATTTCTTCTATTTCATACTTAGATTTATATGATTTTTATACACTTTCAATTCTCCTATTTCTACCAATTTATCTCTTATCAGTCAATTTATTTTCTTACTTAGATAATGAATCTTTTATATCTTATTGACACTATATATTTAATGCCATGTGTGAAACGTGTACACACTTGAATTTGTTAGGTATTCACTAAAACTGATTACAAATGTAGCTCCTTAACTATGTATTTTCTAGATTAAAACGACAATTATATTGAGAATCCTGCTTTAATAATAACTGTGGTTGTTATCTTCCCCAAAGGGAAAGCACATTATTAAGTCACCGCTTTGTCTGTCCGTCCGTCCGATATCTTGTCCGGCAAGTCACTTTAAAACTACTGTTGGCATTTAAATAAAACTTGATATATAGATAGATAGAGTTATCTGCCCTTAACCATCTATTTTTCATATTGGTTGCTTGTCTTAGCCATATCTTGGAAAGTACATAGGGGATTGAAATTAAATTTGGTACATATATATATATGTAAATGAGAGGAAGTGCAGAAGACAAAAAAAATTAATCCTATCTGACATTTTACTTGAGTTATCTCTCTTTAATTCTTTTCAGAAAAGGTGGTTTTCTTTGTCATGTCTTGGTGTACAAGTAGTGTTTGATTACAAGTTCTGCCTTTTATAGTCAATAGGCTTTTGGGGAGCATTCCTCACTTCTAGCGAATTCCTTGTTCATTTGGCGGTTCGTCGATTAACCCCAAACCACCCCTAATTTCTAATTGCCACAAAACACTTCCTACTGCAAATAAATATGTACAGTTTTATTATTAATTGCTATGCTTACAAACAGTTTAATGCCAAAGAATTATGTAATTTATACGATAATTAGTGTAGTTTCACCAACACACCCACAAACCTCAAACATTAACCCCAAACCAAATTGTATGTCACCCTTCATAGAAGAGGGGCCTCAAAAAAGATAGGGCATATTGCTTTGCACGCACAAACCGTTTCCAATCAATAATTATTATTATTATTATTATTTAAAAAGTGTTTTCCAGTAAATAGTGTTTATTTTATTGTGACACAGAAACAAATCTTTGTATAACCAACTTGTAACAACAACAACAACAACAACAAAAACAACATTAACATAGATTTGTTTGAGAGAACATGAAAAGAAGTGAGTTACAATTGTTGATAAAGTGTTCCCTGGTACTGGTATGTGTAGTATGGAGGAGACATTACAACAAGAACAATCACATCACAGGAGAGAGTCTTGTCTCTCTTTCTAAGGAGCTGGGTACTTATTAAATGAAGGAATTTTCTTTACCATCGAATATTGTGGCAACGTGCTTTGTCCTGTATGTTTGGAATAACTCAAGTACATAAAAGTACACAAGACACAAAGGATAATGCTATTCACTTTGAAGATATACACTACAACTCCATTATAACACAGTCCTATATAACACAATTATGTACAATTAACAAAACTCTCTCTCTCATAGAAGTAGGTCAAAGTAAAAAGAACACATTACTAAGTATTGATTTATTGTATTGAATATACTTGCACTCTATGAATTCTAGAAGGCTTTATTTTGTGAGTGTTTTTGTTTTTTTAGAAAATTGTCCTCACTAAGCCATGTATATATTTTGTTCTATGGGTTTTAAATTTATTTAAACATAATGTACAATGTATATTGTATGTGACTGATAAGCCTAGAGTAGGGTTGGTATCATATTCTTTTTGGAAAACTATTAAATAATGATAACAATAATGTGTGTTTGAATTATGTTATACAAGGTCACTAAAATAAAATCAATCTTAAAATGTTTGGTGTTTTGTAAGATTTAAATAAAACAACAGAAAAGGACAAAAAGCAAGTATAGGGTCATGTTATATTTTTTTCTTCAAGATAGAAAACCTCCTGCAACATGGTAAAACAAAACAACAGCATTGGCAACATCATGCAACAACATGTAACTACAACATTAACAAGGGGGATAATTATTGTAGCAGAGAATCCGCCCCTTATTCATAAACGTAGTTTGGTGTTTGATTTCATGAAACCCCCCAACATACAAGGAAGGATGGAAAGGGAAGGGAAGAGAAGGAAGTACTGGTTCTATGGAACAAAAGGAGAAATACTGGAATAATCAGTGTCTTTGTTTTTATAGCTGCCAACTTTTAGGGATTTAATCTGTTACTGGTGGAAGCTTTCAGACTAAACAAATGTTAATGTAGTTTTAATGTAGGTTCATTGTTTGAAAATCCCCTTCTGCAATGTTTAGGGACTGACGATTCTACTCACGTAATGACACTTCCCTGGTGGCCCCTTTGTGTGACCTTAGTTACCGGTACTTCCTGTAGGACTAACCAAGGGGACAAAAGGGGTTTGGTGTCCCTTTCCATTAGCCTTATAGACCCGCTCAAATGTAACAAGATAACAATCTTTTTATAAGCATCAACGATAATCGGTAACTAATATGGTTTTCAACACACTTCAAAATGTTATACTCAGTATACAAAAAAACACTTTAAGGTAAGAAAGGAACAAAATGTTGTATAGAGTATCGGTTTGCTGTAGAAAGCTTTTATAGGGTTAAATGCTCGTGCATAATGAAATAATTCAAAAATGACAAAACTCGAAAATAAACTATTCATAATGAAATAATGACACTAGCTAATTGGCAGGTTAGGATAAGTTTTTGTCCGTCTGTCTGGAGCAGTTGTTAAACCCATTTGTCACACCGCTGTACAGGTTCGTGATCCCTGGCTCTAACTGTCCAATCCAACATTCAAGATGGTCTGGATGGCAGTCTTAAATCCTTTTAACTTAAATATAACATCATATTAGTTCACTTTTACCCTTTTGTTTTGCATTGTTTAGGGTGCAATACATGTATATAGAATCTTACATGAGAAAATTGTTATTTAATATTAACTTTTCCGGAACAAGTTCCAAAAAAGTTACCTTCAATATGACAGTGAGCGTAAGACTTTCGTCTGCACAGACCTGTCGCTGGACACTTTTTCCACAGGTTTCAATCACATAGAAAACAAGGTTAGTTATGTGAAAATACATCTTTCAAAATGATAAAAAAACTTTGTGTTCAGTGTTCATATTTAAAACTACAAGTATTTTGGCTACAGTAGGACTCAATCCAACCACATCTAGAAAAAGTTCAAATAAACAAGCAGCGCATTCAACCAATTATGTATCTTAAAGGCCCACTGTACCTCAGTTGTTTTACTGGATGACAAATTGAACACAAATTAAAGTGATTTTGAGGAACATTTTGCTTGAAGTACAATGAATATCAAGTTATTGAAAACTACGGGAATTAATCCCAAGGTCTGTTATCAGATGCCAAAATCTGATTAGAAAACAACAAAGAATATGAACACATTTCATATGTAAGGGAGATGAAACAATTTTAAAATTTCTCTGGACAAAGAAAAGGTCAATAATCGGTCCATATGACATGTTTACTGGTATTGTTTCTATCTTAAATAGCATCTATATAGCAACTGATTTTCAAAGAAATAAATACAGAGAAAAAAGAAAATGACTTGAATGAATAAACAAATCAGAGATAACCCACATCCTATGTCAGTTCAAATACTTTGTCTGATCAGCTTAACGATAGCCTAACTACCTCATAAAGTTATACCACAGTACAGGTTCTCAAAACGATTATACATATACAGTCTTTTCGCATGAAACAATAAACGTCGCTCCCTGCTGATTAGGTCATCTAGGCAATGCGTTTTAATCAGTTATCAAAACCACCAATCAAAACCAGTCAGATCGGAAATAATTTGTTTTCCTTCTTTTCTCGGATATGATAAACTTTTTTCTGAGATTGATTTTTTTGTCAAGCCAACCTAATGATATGGCAATCTGTTGATCGCACCACAAATACAAAAATAAGGAGAGTAAAATCAGATATGTGGTGTAATTTTGATGTTATTAACATTTTCCGAATCTCTCTTTTCATATTCATAATCAAACATCTTTTTTTCCGCTTTAAGATTTACCCAGACATCATTCATAATTAAGTTTTTTTCTTTCTTTTCACCTATGTGTAATTTGTCCATGATATTACAAACTTTACAATTTTACTGACAACAAAACTATTTGTGAAAAATTCAGCTCACTTTTTTTTCTAACTTAAAATTAACTGACAATATTACTTCAGATGTATTTAAATTGCAGGATAGTTACATTTCAATAGAACACTAAACACCATTGTTTCATGATTAAACGTTTAAGGTATATTGTAAAGGATTAGATTGTCTTAAACACATAAATGAAAGTAAAGATCATAAAATACATTTTAATTAAACAACTTCTTCAGTATCAAACATGCGACTGAATGTAACAACCCAATGGAAGCGAAAAGGTTCTAAGTGCTATCGAAAATAGAAGCAGATAGAACACTTTCACAATCATCCCTAAAATGTGGTATCTGTCCCACCTGAGCATTTTTTAATTTTATATCTCCACGACTTCGGTGATGATTTGCTGATACGGTTTATAAAACGTTTATATACAAGTCCTCCTTCTCTTAGATGATTAAGCTCTGTGAAATCTAATATTTATTTAATGGAGACTTTGATATCATTAATAGAGTCTTTATGAATCACCGGTGAATATTAGCGTCAGATTGACTTTAATCACCGATTGACATGTGAAACGTTTCAACAGGTAAATGCACAGGTATTGGTAGAAATGAACCGATGCATTGTTGTCATTTTATCAAGTTTATGAAAAAACATTCAAATTGCAGTTTTCCGTCCTGAAATGTGAAGATGCTAAATAAATCCCTCTTGTACTAAACCACAGGGAGGGAAAGCGTTTTAATTCTTTTCGAAAATAATTTCACCCTGAGTTGGATTATCATAAAGATTTTATCCAGTTATTTATTGTGCCTTTATAACCCCCGATATTTTCCCGTTCATTTGACAAGGATAGGGAAAACAAGGGCTTTCAGGGTCAAACGGGGTCTGATATTTGCCGCCTACTTCGTATTAAGGTTTCATTTGCGGGGACAGTGGACATGTGGTGGAGAGAGATGATAAATGACCTTTCCTCCACCCTAGCACTCTTCGCACTGTCCATCCTCTCAATTCTTCCCCGTTCTTAATTCCCATCATTCCCCGTTAAATGAAATTTGCGACTTCAAAAACAATATCCAACTGCATTTTCTCCTCTGACGACTTTTTCAGCTCTGCAGTTTGTGCCCGATTTGAAATTAGTATCATTTAAGACCGGTAACGATAATAACCAATATATTACAGTTTCACCGACCGGTTGCAGACTTATAGCATTAGTGCATGCAGCTCATATCCTCCGTGTTAAATTGACCAAACTGTCTGATAGAGCATGTGCAACGGAAATTAGTTTAGGGACAGCATTAGGGATCTGTGAAAAGGTCTGTGACATAGGGCTTTAACAGAAGTCTTTACAGGGTTTGAATTTAGAACATTTTCATTACTACTTTTACAACGCCCACAGAACTACTGAAATATACCAGCCCTGTCCAAATATTACTAGACCGGGTTCTGAGTCATAACTAGTACAGAGGTGCATCTAGGATTGAGAAAAAGACGTGATTGTCCTCCCTCAAACTGAAAGATTAGGAGTTTTAGAAAAAGAGGTGGGACATGCGCATTTAGAACTTGTTATCATAATATCAGATTTTTCTAGCTTAAAAATATTCTACTAGTCAGAAGGCATAATTTCTGCTAGACCAATGGTTTTACTAGCCTGGTGCTACAGGACTAATGCTAATCTCGACCCCAGCTTTAAAGTGTAGAAATGTTACTGCAATGAGTGTACTAGTTCAAAATAAGTTTCTCCTTGGTGTGAAATGACTTTGCACTTGATTTATTACGTCTGCCTCAGCACCTAATAATGGCTGCCATTTTGGGAAAGTGTTTTACAGTTCATTATGTCCATTTCCCCACCCATTACTAGTTAACCCCTGGAGTTTATTAAACCATTTTAAACATTTACTCAATTGACATTAGTGCAAAGGCATGATTTCCAAGGCCATAAAGTTGTCTACCAAACATGGCCATCTTTTCTGACTGGTCCCAATCCTGTGAAAATTATAGGTTGTTTGGTGGATAATAGTTAGAGAACCAGTCCAAATTACTTCTATAGCCTTTTGCCTTTAGGGCGATGCCATCATTTAATGGTTGTTTCCTTTATAGTCTAAATTGTGGCCCTTGAAAGGATCACTGTACAGGGCTGCTGATTAATTGGAGGAGAGTCCTTGACTGTGAACAGAAAAAAGGGGATTACCTTGTAATAGGGGCTTACAGCATGAAAGGTGTCCCTACAAAGGGGGGTTACATAAACATGAGAGGGTAATTGTAGGATGTACTTTGTCCGTTTGCCACAAGTTGTTTCCTCTCTCACTACAATACAGAATGGTCACTTTACAAACCCCTTTACTTCATACCTGCATGCTAAAACTCTGCTGTATAGTTGGCTTATAAAGACTAGAATCTTAAAGCGGACTTATTTGAGCCTTTAGGTTTGTTTGAACTTGTGTCCATCACGTTTGTATGCTAAGATCTCTCTATATTTGCTTACATACAAAGCTCAAGTAAATTAGAAAGTATCACACACAGGATAGTTTTTGTACCGATTATGTTTGTGTCTTTTTGATCTAGCGGAAAAAAAGATAGTTTTCTCAAGGTGCTGAGCTTTTTTTGTGCAAACAGTAAAACTAGGCACGCATTATGAGATGGTTTTGCCATTGTGGTGGGTACTATCCTGACAACTGTTTCCTCCCACCTGAAAGACCATATGTATACAAATGCTAGTATTACTGCTGTGATATTTGTATCAATCGTATAACTTGTATTAAAATTGTATGTTTTTTTGGTGTTTTTTTTCTTCAGAAATTGAGCTGTAAAAGTATGGCAAAAGTTCTTAAAAAGAGGTGGAAATGGTGTAGGCTTGGACTTCACAACAAGAGGAGTATTGCTATAGGCACATGTGTCTCAAACATGATGTGTGTCCAGAGCATACCATTGTCTACAGGTATTGATTCTTAATATCAAAAGTCCCTATACAATTTTAGATTTATTTTCTGTATATACATCTATATTTCTCAAACATGGTTTAGAGAGAGTAAGTTTAGTTAGCGTATCTTTCTGTATGAATAAGCGAAAACTTAAAAGAATATTTTAAAGATGAAACTATTTTTAAAATGATCGATAGTTGCATTTTTACGTTATACAGATTGATGATTTTTTAAAAATTTGGTTGTTGAGTAATTTTATGATGTGTTGTAATGTACTTTAAATATGTCTTCAAATAAAGTGATTTTCTTGAACACCACCAACTAACAGATGCTTGTACCAAATTCCCCATTTAATGTTCGCAACAGTAAAAGTTAATCCTCTCTAACAATGTTTAACGCTTTTACGAGGTGCAAATTCTGGTGGGTTGCCATCGCCGTGTCAAATGTCATTTTATTTGTGAACATGAAAGTGACTTTTACGACTTGCCACCGCAGATTAACTGTAAATGGTCTTAGCAGTTAATTTACACCTGATTGTGGGGCAAGGTTGTCCCTGTGTGTGGAAGATAGTTTTACAATGTTATGTACTGCAACATTAGTTTTACAATTGTGTGTTCTTTGTAGAATGTTTGTGTTCTTTATAGAATGTTACCCAATATCAAGGTAGCATTGATGGACAATTGTTACCATACTTTAGCCTGCAGCATAGAGTACCAAAGCTATGACTTTCAGGTCCTTAAAACTCCGTCCTTTTCTTTGCATTGTTATACGTATGACAACAAACAAATCTTTTTAACTGGTGATACCTATGATCAAATATATTGTAAAACTATCCATTTCGTTTTTGTTTGTTTAGAAAGAGAGCAAAGGTGGTGTCTGTTCACATTAATAACTTATAACCAAAAGTCTGTTTTATGTATGTATGATTTTTTGTTTTCCTAAATAAACTTTATTTTGTTTCAGATTTGTTCTAAGGTCTATGTCATCTGCCTGTTAGTATAGATTGAAGATGTTCAGTGGAAACCTAAACACTGACCATGTAAATTTTAGAAATTAATTTAGTCAGGTGATCTTACTAATTGGACTTCAATAAGAAAACTAGGGGTGCCATGTATATATTATTAAAACTGCCTTTTAGTTAATGGTTCTTCAATATCCTTTTGTTGAACATGAACTATTTGGCACTCAAAACAGTTTTTAATTTCATTAATTTATACAAAGTGTTTATTGACTTCTATCAAGTTTTTAACTTTTTAACTGTTTGAATTCCTGTCATGTCAAGGTCACGGGTCCCTGTATATATCATATATGCCATGTATTTATCACAATGTCAGGGTATGATTGGTCAATAATTACATCATGTGTTTACCTGCCCGGTCATGACAGGTGACAAGTGCATATGTCAGAAGCCTGGCCCAAACTGTGGAGCCAAGAGTCTCAAGTTTGTCTGACTTTCACAAATTGTCTCAGTACTGTTTTGTAGCCACACAATGTCACAGATGATTTTGGTCTGATAAAGAAGAGTAAAACTAATTGTTTGTCTACAAAACTGTAAATACTAATATATTAGACGATGATTTTGGGCTCTGAAAAGCTATTGGTGTTGCATCAGCATTAATAATACCATGCAAACATTGATTGATTTATTGATACTTAATTATATGCCAGGCGTATTGATTATATTATATATACATGTAGCAATACAAACTGGTATTTTATTTAAACTACTTAAAATCACTGTTATGCATAAATGTACTTAATTTTGAATGAAGATTCTATTCTGTTATGTACATATTGGTACTTTCAGTATTTAAGAGTGCTTTGTTAGGAATTTTATATTTCTTAAAACAAGTTATACTAGTATATAAAATACACATCAGTTTGCATCAATATATTACCAATTGGATGTGAATCTTTTGAAGATTTAACCTAAATTACTCATAAAATATATTTGTTTCTCTAGAATCATTTCCATCTTGCCTATTTCTATATACAATAGATGTCAAAGTATTAAGAATTAAAAGAAACATGACCAAACAAAATCTCAAAATCTAAAAACCTCAATAAAATATTTAGTGCACAATCCCCGTATCTGCTATCTTCACTTTCCTTCAATCTTAAATTCGTCCAGTACAAAGGATTGTATTATCCCTCATGAATTATTTCCCTAAATATCTACCCATTCATCAAGGACCACATTTGCTGGTATTTTAACTACAACAATGACTAATTTAGACGACTGGACCATTGCAGTTTGCAGGTGCCCTTATTTTAGCCCATACCCCTGACACTGTTGATATGAAATAGTATTTTAATAGTTTAGTGATGTTATCATACAGGACCAAGCGAAGTTTTAGCCAAATTAGTTTGTCTATCTGTGGGTAGATCGGCTGCTGAGAATGTTTAATTAACAAACTACGAAACTGTTTTAAAAGCCATATCAGCTTCATTGAGATATATTGTTTTTGTATTCAGTAGTTAAAAAGTAAATTGACTTGTGGTGTGCAGTTTCGATTTTTTTGTTGCTCATTTTGTTTGTCAATTTACTAATTTTCAAAATAAAGAGATTGGGAGCATGATCTTAAAAGCTGCAATGTTCAACTCTTGATAAACATAATAACAAGCATGCCAGGTGATAGTTGGGTTAATGCTTTTTAAAAAGGGGAAATTATAGTTTTGAATATTTGACAATTTTGGCTCCTTTTGAAATATTATAAGATTATATCAGATCATAGGACTTGGGTATAACAAATAGCACAAGCATTTTGTATATAATTGGAAGTCTGGCAATATATTTTCATTGTTGCTAAAGTTTCTAAATTGGTAGCAAGCTATATATTTGAGGTTATCATTATATTTCTTATTACATTTTTATTTTGGACAAGAACTTAAAAATGATAGTTTAGTTAGGTAAACATGAATCAATTCAACTGAAGTAATTAAGTTCATCAACAATAATATAAGTACAATTTATTTTGAAGAAAAACTTGTTTGATCATTTTACTTATTGCATGACTTTTGGCAAGATTGGAAGATCCCATTTTGTCTGTATTTTGAGTTGTTTTTTCTTACAACACCCTGTATCTTGGCAGACATTTTGTACACCTCCATTTGTTGTTTTGTTTAGAGAAAGTCTTTTCTGCAGAAAACAAAAAGTCACATGTCAGTATGGATGATGTATACAAGTCCAACGAAACAAAAACAATCATCAGTTAAACCGACCCCTAAATGGCAGGTAAGGGTCCCGGGTCCTTCAAGTCTCCATGTTTCACCGTGGTATTTATTTCCCATAAATTGTAAGTGATTGACAGGCGTTTATTGTTCAAGGATTGAAGTTCACAATGTTCAGAGTATGATATATTATTGTTTGGTTATGTTATGAAGGGAGATGACAGGTGAGGTTGTAAAATTTACCTTTTTATCAGATTGTTCAATCTACCTGTATAAACTATGACCCTTATGTAGTGTTTGATCCTTAAGTGTTGAAATTTAAGAGCCATATAGGGTTTTAGGGGGTTTCATCAACTGTCTTAATTGTAAAAATGTATATGTTAACAGTTTTATGGTTGTTCATGACCAACAATAAAAGTGGCACAATTTAAAAAAAAAACATTTTAAATATACAATGTACAATGTTGTATTGCATTGATGAAATAACAATCCAGATAAAATACTATTGATCAGATGAATTGAAGATTGAACAAACAAATACTGCTATATATGGAACAGTTTAGAAGTAATGAACAAACAAATACTGCTATATATGGAACAGTTTAGAAGCAATGAACAAACACATACTGCTATATATGGAACAGTTTAGAAGCAATGAACAAACAAATACTGCTATATATGGAACAGTTTAGAAGCAATGAACAAACAAATACTGCTATATATGGAACAGTTTAGAAGCAATGAACAAACAAATACTGCTATATATGGAACAGTTTAGAAGTAATGAACAAACAAATACTGCTATATATGGAACAGTTTAGAAGTTATGAACAAACAATTACATACAGATGCACTGGCTTAAAAATGATGAGTTGACAAGATTGGTTTGGCCAGGTGTTTTGGGATTGTGTAGTTTCTGTGGTCAACCAATGAATATAAAGCCTATACAGAAGTTCTATTATATATACATATGGATTTGTATTTTATCTCGCACTCAAAATCTAATCACAAAATCTACACATAAAAAAACAAGTAATTAAAACGCTGAATGTACATTGTGAAATAAAGAGTTGAAAAAGTCATCCTTACTACATGTACTTTCAAAAATATGGTGAACATTACCTTTCATAGCATTTAACATTTCTAGCATATTTGTTTTCTAAATTCCTTTTACTTTCACTTTTCAAAGTTCAATTTTTTGGGGAAATGTTCGGACATGTTTTTGGAGCTTAATGTGTGTTTTCCAAGGTAAATCATTTAAGCCTTAGGACATATAGCGGTCATCTAATGATTGAGACCTGTTGTCTGAAAAGTCATTCTCTTCAAGGTCATACAACACGATTATCTTCTCATTCAACAAGTAAATAAGAAAATAATAAAAAAAAAATTGAAGAAAAACTGTCCTTACATATTTACGATCTTAAAATCATTGGCAAGTTTACGACTTCTTGTCAAACTTGAGATCTCTATTCAAATTGCATCGACCTGACAATTTTATGGCCTGTAATGTGTTGTTAAATGGTTTACTACATCATAGATTTCTTTCATAGATCAATACATTAATCATACAATTAATACATAGATAGATAAACATTAGGACTTGATCTGAGATAAATGGTTGATTATCGTAGAGATATGGGGTCTGATATGAATGTCCACATGAAGAGTGAAAGTTAATCATTACTACAACATACTTCTAACCTTGGACTTTGTGCTTAAGCTAGTTTATATGAAGCTTATTTTGGATGATCTGTGATGACTATATCAGTGAACTATAAACAAATTTGGACCTACATTGTTTAATAAAAAAAATTGCCTTATACCCAATGCATATTTTGATTAAAACATTTTTGGGCTAAGTTTAATTACTTTAAGTACTAAAATGTAACTGTTAAATGTGATTTCAGAATTTTCATGATGGTTGATTAATGGAAATTCTACAGAAGGAATTCTGGAAAGCGTATCCTGTGGAAGTAATACAGCGTAACTATAGCAGTTGAATATTGCTTTGGAACTATAGCAGAAAAGCAGGGGAAATCAGTATTGGACAAAAACTTGAACCTATGAACAAGCAGAAAGTGAAAGATTCAAGCAGATGTGAGATTACTGAGATTAATCAAGACATGTGGTGAGTTCAAATCTCTAAATGTTTATTGCAATTTAATATGTTTTGTAAAAAAAATGACATTTTGAATACTAATTTTTAAAGTTTATAACAAAAGTGACTGGCATTTTTTTAATTTTTCATATTTAACGGTGCTGTTTTGTAATTGAATGTTTTTTATTTGGCGACAAAATGTTCCAAGTCATGTATGAGATTGTTTATTGTAAAATAATGCATTTTTCAAGCCTCCAATGTGATTTTGCTACTCTTTTGTCATTTATATTAGAGTTTTATGTCATCTGCTTGTCACTCGGCAACAAATATATTAACAAAAAAAACACTGTAAATCTGTTTATTTTGATGGATTAGTGAGAAGAGAGATTGTAAAACATGTCATTTTACCAGAATTTTGTAAATAAAAACCGACTGTAATTTATCATGGTGAGACATAGAAGCTCTGAGAATCCCTGTATTACTTTAACAGTAACTGAGAATCCCTGTATACAGTAACTGAGAATCCCTGTATACAGTAACTGAGAATCCCTATATACAGTAACTGAGAATCCCTATATACAGTAACTGAGAATCCCTATATACAGTAACTGAGAAGCCCTGTATACAGTAACTGAGAATCCCTGTATACAGTAACTGAGAAGCCCTGTATACAGTAACTGAGAATCCCTGTATACAGTAACTGAGAATCCCTGTATACAGTAACTGAGAATCCCTGTAT
>ENA-OREC01000755-OREC01000755.1-marine-metagenome-genome-assembly--contig:-NODE-755-length-14182-cov-12.461822_pt1 | contig 14182 bp, 4 predicted proteins | sample MGYA00248626_ERZ508543 | MGnify/ENA primary metagenome ERZ508543 (study PRJEB26211, sample SAMN05518279) | marine metagenome | isolation source: Puget Sound, Washington, USA | host: Bankia setacea... | reverse complement strand
AACTATGATTTAACTAAACATGGTGCACTGTCATAGCTTTTGGTCGAGTTCGTGTAAAAGCCGTAGTATTTTATGCACAGTTCATAACACAAATGGATAATTGAATGAAGCATGCTAGAAAATACAAAAAACAACAACAATTAAAGCACTATTTGCAAACATGCGTGATTTAAGAACGAGTCTCGTGTGCTGTCATACATGAGTCGTTAAGGATCACTCATAAACAATTAGGCCGTTGCGTATAAATGGCTATCTTGTAATGTGAATTGACCAATCATTACGCGTGGTTGAGCTAATACACTTAACATATAAGATATTGCAGTAGTGCCAACTTATAAGATACAGGAACTCGCTGCTTTCAACTATAACAAATACTTACTTTGCACTCTAATCTCAGTGTAAGCACGGTACACATGTCTCAATTGTAAACATTGATACTACTTGGCCAGGGGTTTTCATAGAAGTGTGTAATTAGAACGGACCATTTATTGTAAATCAGGTCGACGTATTCTTTCAATTGATTCACTGTTTTGCTTCCTTTTCTTAAAACGAACAACTATACAAAACGAGTAAAATACATTTCACATAAGTACAATATAACCACATCCTTATGTATTAGGTTTGACAGAGTTCCAAAATAATTACATTTACATTAATAGTTATTTACTAATATTTAGTATTATAATTACAGAACTTGCTTAATTGAACAGTACGATGATGCATTTATTTTGTATAAAACAGAACAGTATATGAATAGTAAAACTGATAACATATAACGACTATACCATTTTAACAAATCTCACTTAGATAAAGGGCTGACAATTAGCAGTTGCTGTAGCTTGACGTGGTTCAATTATTAAATTATTAACTTTGCTGGTATTACAGAACAAGCCAATATCAGAACACAATACTGTATGTCAAACATTTTAAATTAGCACAATATTTACTCTTGTCTGTTGTAAAGACTCCGGTATTATCTTACTTTCTGTCAGTTCATCATTTGATCGGATCCTTGGTTTAAATGAGATAAAACATCAGCACGCAAACAACCACCACACACATGCAAACACGCTCGTATATTAGCAGACATAAATGCAATTACAGTCTAAAGAACAATAAAATCTATAATATTAAATATCTGAAACATCAAAACTAGACAAAATGAATAAGATGTAAATGTAGATGTAAAAGGTCAAAAAGAAAATCATTGTAAACTCTATAATTTGTTTGTACAATATACAGAAGTCACCAACTCACTAATCATACCACAATTGGAATAAGAACTATTCTCAGAAGTCACAAGGTAACGTCTATTTCATTATATAAATAAAATAACTGTTTGGTCGATTTTAAAATACTATATGTGCAGGTTTTGGTTTGTGTTAATTATCTGCAAATTTAATGGTTCTTGATAAATGGGTATGTTCGAGATGTTCTTACATAGTGCAGCTTCGTTTCATATTGTTTGAGTCACAAAACCTTTTATTATGTTTTTTCTGTACCAACATTTGTTTTCTAGAAAATGTTAAATATGCCGCAACGCGACTTTGGGCTGATCCGTGGGCCATAAATTATTGATAATTCGGCTGTGTTGTGGCTCTGCTAGGACCGATTTTCTCCTAAGTGCCAATATATTTTACCATCCGTGTCCGATTTATGACTGAATAAACACTAGAACTTGAAATATTACGTGTAAAGAAAATTGAGAGGCCTTCAAACATGAAATATCGTTTTTGAAGGAATCAACTTTAACGTGGATAGTTTGACAGAGAGTACAGAATTAGAAATTATACTCAGCAAGTTTCAGCATTGCCAACGATCGCTGTAATGGGTATAACAATTGATGTGAAGTTGGGTCTTTATACGAATACATTGATAATTTAGTAATAATACAACAGTAACCAATGTTTGTTTTCGTTCCTCATTTAAAGTAAACTGTTCAGTATCCCTGCTAAATCTTAATAAGTTTTAGTTTTGAAAAGATGAAATTACAGTTACAAGATGTTTAATATAAACACAGAATAAGCAAACATTAAACATACAAACATATCATGTTAAGCTGGAAAAGAATTTTACAATCGATTTTGCCAAAAACACCCACAGTTTGATTGGATTAGAAATGTCTCCGTTAAGAAGAGAATCATATCCATCTCTTAACGTCACAAATACAGAAAGCGTTTCAAAAATGCTTCTTGATTTAGTTTTACTATTATGTGAAAACAGTTCAGATAGATTACATTATTCAAAGGATTTTACATACATTGTGAACAATATGGTTTCATACGTTACATCAGACAATAACATCAAACTAATATCGTACAAATGATTGTGTTACTGTGTGAGTGCGTTGATCATCGGCTGAGCGTCATACTCGTAGTACGTGTCTCCAGTCCCACGACACTTGGCTGATCCCTCGCGCGCGTTTTCCTGCTCTTTGTCGTCTGCAACAGTAATGGCGGCACTATGTTGTTGACCCCAGTATACCGGATGTCCATAAGAAACAGTGCCTGTTACACATTCCACCATACTAACACCCTGCCTGCAGGACGAGTATTGTCCAGATTTGAAAACGTTGGAATTCACATCAGATATTGGTCGAAGTGGAGAACTTTCATCATGCGGATTGATATATTGTTCAAATTCGGAGGAATCAACATTTGTAATATCTTCGATTATTGATTGGTTGTATTCGGTTGGTTGTGGTTCTTGTTTGATGGCATTTGGGTGTATAATTGGATAATATGATGCCTCGCTTCTCGGTACATTGCTGTCATCTATGAGACCTGAATAAGGCATCCCTTGTGGAGGTGTAATTCTCATTTGCACCGGAATTTGACTAATATGCATATCTTGTCGAAATGTGTGTACACTACCAGTATACGGTTTTGAGAAGAAGTTAGGTAAGGCTACGTTGGACTGATGGTAGGTGGATCGGTACTTATCGTGTTGGTAAGGGTCAGGACTGCTTGTGTTTGAGTCTGGAGTAGACGTTGGTCGGGTTGTTGCTGGAGCACTGCTGCTTAATCTCTCAAACACCGGAACAGACGGAGTATACCGGAAGTCTTCGTAACTAAAGCTGTTAGACCTCTGTAATGTGTTTTCGCGAGGTGGTGGTTTCTGTTGACCATTTCGATTTGTTGGAGACATGGAATTGGATTCAGCCTTCTTTAGGCTCTTTCGCCTGCGAGGTCTGTACTTATAGTCTGGGTACAGCTTCATGTGTTCCTGGCGTAGTCGTTCCGCCTCGTCGATATAAACTTTCTTTTCTTCCGGTGTTTTTTCCTTCCATGTATCCCCTGAAAAGAGATATGTAAGGATTCGATAAAAACATCACACGTTTAAAGCATTTCATATTCGTCGAAACCAGTTTAAACGTGACGTTGAGAAGTTCTGGTATAGGACGAAGTCAATGAATAGTGTATTCCAATGTAGACGTAATCATTACAAGTGAACGTGAGTTTCGGTATGACCTACGATTATGTTTTTCTTTTTAGGTTTTTAGAAACAAATTAATGATGACATCATGACAAGGTATTGCTATCTAATTTGCACAATTTGTCAGAAACTTCTCGCTGCCCTTGAAATTCACGTTTTTTTATCAGCAGACGACACTTTTATCGTCTGCTTCGCACGCGCAGAACCACCTTACAACAGTGTACACGCGCCCTGGTGTTTCTAAGTCAGATAACACGGATTATCGTTTCCAATTAATGTATCAGTAAATCCCTAATTGGGACCCCTTATCGTATTAACAGATAATTTTATCGCAGGTAATCATGTTTTATCATGGGCTCCTTGCATGCTAGATTTGTGTTTGTTGTTGAGAAAGTACCTATTTGAAGCTCTGTTACTTTGAAGTGGTTGGGTTGCAATTAGTTCAAATCAACCGTGAAAGCATTTCCAACATGTCTAAATATCTGCTGTATAATACGCCACGCTGCAGATTCCTTCATGCTTTGTCAAAACGTGTGTCCTATTTTAGACTGATCATGTTTGCCTTTTTTTGTTTGCACGTATAGCAAAGCTGGTCAGACTTAATTATCAAGGAATGGATCGTGAAACCAGTAGAAGTAAGGCGTTTGGCTGTAAAGAGTTCTGGTAACAAGGCATAGTGTTCGCGTACATCGCTGGGTGAAATCAATGCATCAGTATTCCATTCAAAATTACTACGGCGGCATGGAAGGGAAGTTGTATTATTAATATATATTCGTCCTCATGGGTCACAAACAGTATAAATGCATTTACCCTGCTTCTATAAGTTATCAAATTAACTGATGCTGACAGGTCACGTGGCCACATATATATCAGCAGTATATTCTATATTAATATAGCATGTTGTATGTATACGTGTACGTTGACAATAAAATAATCCGAACGGTTGATATTATTTAAGCGTATCAAGCATAACGTAGGGCAGTCCATTTGAAACTGTTTTCGAGTTGGCTAATATAAATGTTCTGATAAGTAATGCGTGTAACAAATGTCCATCATCAGTGTATGTACATGGATGTTTCACCCCCAACCAACCCGAATTACATGTTAAAGTCGTGTAGTAAATATAACGTTTGAAATACATGCACGTGCTTTTTCTATATTTACAATGGTGAAAGAGCAGTTTGATGATCAGCCTTACACGCATACTATTTAACATACCAACTATGTATAGTTAACACAATAAATGGAAGTATAGACCAAATGAATAAAAACTCGTTGACAGCAGGAAAGGAAAACAAATAAACTACATGTATGAAATTTGAAGTTTGCCTTAAAATATTGACTATTTACAATGAATGATTTCTCGAGAAATAGAGCAACACTGTCATAACTCGTATTCAAATTACTAATATTTACAATAGTATTGCAGTGAATATAGATAGATGGAAATACTTACAATAAAACATACAGTATTTAGTTTACATGCTTTTCCTTATGTGTATATAAATAAAGTATAAACGTTCATAATGATATATGCTATTTAGTTATTGCATAATGGGGTTTTCTTTAATAATAAAATGTAAAGAATACATAGATATAGGTGAAATTTGTTGGTTTTACCAATACCAAGTTTGATAATAGTTAATTTGCTAAACACACGTGTCATTTATAAAAAGGAAAGACATGTCTACAGCACCAAATATCTGGTTTGGTGTTGTTATTATGTGAGTAAAAATGGAATAATAATAGAGACATTTTTTAAAGTAACATGTTAAACTCAACAGTTAATCTGCCATATGTTCCTATAATAGACTAAACATTAATAATTATAAGTACATTCACTACTGTTCACATGCACTCAGTTAACACTAAATGCGTTTTGAAAATATTGACTTTGTTGCTGTTAATATTTGAATAAAAATGGTATGAAAACATTTTAAGTTTGTATATAATTAATCTGATATCGTAAACATACATAAACATTTATCATGAGAGATACAAAACAATTACGTAATGATTCTGTGATGATTTTATTTTTCATAGATTAGATCATTAAAACAAGATATAAGTATGTTTATTGCGTTATGTATAATTATTTATAACGAGTTAATATATCATGTTTATAGCCATGTAGGTACAAACAAAAGGATAAGTTATGAATTCTGAATTTCAGGTTGACTGGCATTTTTTTTGAAACTGCAGAAGTGTAAATAATTAACAACTACTATTGCGATAACCCGTTATTCGTGATGTCAGACAGGAATCAGGATACAGACAGTGCATATAGTTCGTCACAGTGTTTAACAAAGTATGAACTGGAATTAAACTATTCCTAAACATATTAAAACCCTGTGTTGTCCGTTGTCAATAATGTAAAACAATGATTCGTACATGCGGTTACCTACATAAGTAATGGACATTTATTTGATTGAGTTGAACAATGACGGAATTAGCAAATACATAAATTAAATGTGTTTTATTGTTTTCATAATTTGCATACAAACTGACTGAAATTATGTTAGAATATACCTCACTTCATGATCTAGAACCGTTTTCGAAGAAAGGTATCACATAAAAAAAGTAATTTAACCTGAATATTCGTACATCATAAGTATACCATATCAAATCATCACGGTTTGACTGCCAGAAAATATAGATGTTGTAAAACGTTCAAGTTTGAGACAAGCTAATCTCGTTACTTACCTAACATTTTGCTGAGATCGGCATTATGTACGTCTGGGTTCTCTTCTGCGAGCTCTTTCCTCGCTGTTTTAGCCCATACCATAAAGGCGTTCATTGGCCGTCGAATACGCTGCTCCTTCTTGGCTATTGGCCGACCATGACCGCTGTCCGTGTACGTAGGAAAGGTCAGTTTCATTGGCGAGAATCGGTAACTGTCCCTCTGATGTGGATACACGTACTGCTGTGTGGGGAACGCATATCCACTTATAGCACCCGCGTGCATCCTTTTCTGCTGTTTATTTCTTCACCTTATCACCAAAAGCCTGTTAAGTTATTAAGAGAAGACGGCTGTGAGTTAATAGGGCACCTGCCGTCCCTGATTAAGACCTAGAGCCTGTATTTGTCTCGGGTTGCTAAATATCTATCGCTGTACCATACACTTTCCACTATTTTTTCTAACGTTCACATTTACACAGCAAGTATTTCAATCACTGATCCGCTATAAATAAATGAGTAGAGTGTCATACACAACTTTCTACTTATTTTCTACGAACACACCATCCGTTGACTGACTAATTCGAAAAATTCCAAAGTATTACGCGTAGGCAGTAGGTATACCCAGGTCACATGTTACTAATAATATAAATACACATAAGCGACGTAATTACAATTGCTGCGACATACAGCTATCATAGTTGTCTACCACAGGTCATAGGTGTATGATACTTTGTACATCGACTAGGGAGTCCGTTATCAGTGCACCTGACATCAAACAGTCTACCCGACAAATGATCAACACTAATAGTGATAAAAATGCTGACGAAACTGATCGCGAATATGTATTTTAGCGAGATTAGCCGACTGTAATTGTTTCATGAAATCCCCCTACTTGTTTAACTCTTGCACTATGCCCACATTTAGTTGATGCTACTTTTGTACGTTTTTGCGGATGTTCTATACTAGTTCACCGTAAGAGTCACAAGTTGCTAGCTACTCGAAATTCGCTCTATTATAAGTAGAGTATATTGACACACTATGAATTCGAAAGTAACGAAACGTCCAAATGTAATATGATTATACTATTATTTAAAAACAAAATAGAGTGCCGTATAAGATAATCCAGTGAGTTAAGTCTTACGATAAACTGTAGCCACTGTACATTGTTTCAACAAATGCACCCCATATTTCTATACCGGTATTATAACTTGATGTGTCGTATATTATTGTAGAGATAGCGTTTTACAAACTCCTGAGTACAAGTGGCCCGGTCTCACGATCTTATACGGGTTTGAGTGGACCCTATATAGGCGTTGGTATCCAAAAAGGCGGAGTTTTTAAGCGCCACAAAAAGTGGACAAGAGTTGCTGATGCTCGAGTTAAAGGGCAAATTGAAACATTACCAGTTGGAAACGGAAGATGACAATTTAAACTTAGTAAGATGAGTGGCTGATACCGTGGTACCCACTTGAGATGTAACTGTCAGTAAAGGTCTTCAACCTGTCACGTGAATGCTTGAGAACGGGTCGCACTGCATACTACGCTCTTTTCTTACGCAGAACACTTAATTTTACTAGATAAATTTTGAAAAAAAAACACTGTCTTGATTATATCGTTGCATTGGTCAGGCATGGCGAGTTTCAGGTTTGCAAATATAGTTAAAATAAATAAAATGTTGCCACATGAAAACTGCTAGTGGCAATTCAAAACATTTCAGTTTTTTTTCACAGATGCCAATACATACGAATTTCTATTAAATAGTTGAATATATATTTCAAATATATAAAGGGCTAATCGTCAGATGTACAACAAATGACAATAATATTAGCAGTCACTTCAGATTGTTCAGACATAATGAAATATTATTTTATACATTTTTTCTTTCCGATAATAAAATGGATTAGCCGCACATATGGACGGTTTCACAAACGCACACGCGGACGCCTACACGGACACACAAACAGACACACGCACATATGGAAGCCTTCGCGGACGCACACTCGGACGCGTCATGTACGCACACTTCTATGTTCGGACACGTGTAACTCGTTATAATCTTCAACGAATTGTAGGAGACAACACATTAATGTTATCTCACGTCCTGGACTCTCCGACTTCTATCAAATACATCCGGATCAATACCATGTGTTACTGACAATTACTTATGAGTTTGAAGTAGTTTAAGTAGATGTATTTCACAGGCTCACATGAACTCGGCTTTTTAATTGGCAACATCTGTGTTACTTTTAAAAAATACGAAACATGCGTATTTAGGCGATAACTATTTTTTATTATTTTTAATTTATTAAATATTCATTAACCAGTCAATTAATAACATCGCATTTCATGGTATATCGGCTTCCGTTCTTCCTTCTAAAAGCCGCTTGTTTTCCTAGCATAGAGCATGTCGTTTGCATCCTTCAATAGATAAGTTGTCGTTTTGAATATCAATGAGTACTTGAAAATGGTCTCTTCTTGTAAGGCGAAACATGATCGGCTAAAAAACATTTTGTGAAAAAGAGTTGTATGTACTCGTACTACTAAGCCACTAAGGTGAATGTATGTGGGTTTTTATCAATCATATCAAATGGTCATGTAGAAGAAAGAATGTTTTTATCTCAAAAGATTTGTTTGTCATTGTGAATTATTTACAATACGAGTGATCGGTGTTTAAAAGTACTGCATATATGGTTGGTAATTACAATCACTAAATCCGGCTAACGTTTAATCCAACATATTTCTTGCACATTTTACATATAATTATTTAACTCATTTATATGAAAGTTTAAAGCATACTCTTTATAGGTTACCACTGAATGTTCATAAACATCAGCTGTATGTGTTAAAGCAAAGCAACCAACAATTTAACATTTAGTCAGCAAGTGTTAGGATTAATAGTGAGTTAATTCAGTCCTTCAGTATGAAAACCAGCCCGGCCTTCATCAGCATCGCCCTAATGTTGAAGACCCTTATCGTCTTAATAGCGAGATACACACACAACATAAAGTGTTAAAGTAAAGTTTTAACATTAAAACGATGCGTCCCAACTATATACATGTACTCGAGTAATCGCAGTTATTGCAAATCTATCTAAGGCGCGTTGGCCAAGATAGAAACTGTCATCGAAATCAAGTCTGTTTAAGTGTAGGTCATTGTTATTATATTTTATAAACGCTATCCTAGTACATATTATTTAATGCAAGGGTACTAAGTTGTGCCATCTGTAGCAATGTTTTAGTTTTGGGGGGAAATCCTCAAAGTAAAAATAACAACCTTTTAGCAATACGATCAAGAAATGATAAAACTTGTATTAGTAAATCAGTCATGGTTTGTTAGACGGTGAGGACGACGTTCTAGATAGCTTATGATATTGCTAATTGGGTCAGCAGGTCAACGGTGAAGAATCCTCAGACCTCGTGCCGGACAGTTTCGACCATCCTTTGCTCACGACTCGTTTGTTTCACGGCTCCGAGGACACTCCTGCACAAGAACATATACATCACGATCAAGGAAATTAAAATCCATATACCGACACATGGGTTCAAGTTCGTTGCAGAGTAAAATCATTTAAAATCAATGGTTGCAGCAGACGACATAACACGTATGAATATTTTTTTTCAAAAACGTCGTCTGCAATCGTGACTATATATAAATGTTAACTATGAAACAAAAGGCCCAGAAAACATTTCATTTCCAGTTGTTTAATTGCCACTTGCAAGTGGAGGCTTAAATATAGCAAACTGTAGATAATAACGGGTGCGTCGATTTTTTAAATAGAGTTTCTGCTATTTTAGTGGGTTTGTTGTTTTGTACTACTAGTCATCAAAGAAAACAATAGAGTACAGATAATGACTATGAAGATGTGTTCGTGTCTAATTAATTGTATCACATTTAATTGTTTCAAAAGCCACTTACGCTCTGGGTGTCAAGAACGCTTCATCAGAGGCTAATCCTCCACTTACATCTGGATACAATAACTGTTCACAGTACTTCATCATTTTGTCAATGGCACGCGAACCGTTGCTCCTCAAAATCTACTTCTTTACCATGTCTTCAAACCTTAACATGAATAGTTGACTCTATACATGTAAAAGTTCTAAGAAGTCAAATGAATATGCATTACCAAACGTGATGCTTTTAGTTTTTATAAAACATCATAAAAAGACACCTGTGTGTCGAGCAACATCGTACACAATCACCACCATACATATTAATAAACTTTATGAAACATTTGACCTTCAAATTGACCACATAATTATGACGCAATCGCTGTTGGTAAACATTACACTAGCGAGGCAACAGGAATAAAAATGAATGTTGCGACAGATGAAACTGTACGTATAAACATATACGATCATATATTTGGAGTTAATTAAGTGATTTATAAAAATATTACAACGACGTTATAGACTCGCTCTCACGTAGGGGTGACCAAGTTTTAAAAAATCGAAAATTTGACTTTTATAAAAATGACAAGATACCGCAAGATTCTTGAAGATTCATATCCCCTGAGTAAGTTTCCAAAGATTTACGAGTACAAGTCACCTTGTTCAAAAAATATGAAGCCATCAACATAACCCGTATTTTGTTATCTCATCATTTTCAAGATTGACTCCTTCAGGTTTAGTTGTTAAGTACACGTATTCACAGAACATGTGCCACCAATGTTCATGTGTTTTCATTTAAGTATAGTTTTGATATACAGAATCAATCACGCGGCTGTCTGAGGAATGACGTAAACTTGTTTCACGACCAACAATACAACACTAAATATTAATTTTCAAAACTTTATTTGATCTGTAATCGTTCAATCATAATATAGTTGAAAGTGAAAATAAAAAAAACAGAGGTTTCCTAGCTTACAGCGTGGTTATAATCAACAACAACACACACAGGCCAACTTGACATATATATTGTAATAAAGAAATAAACTAGAGTTAATCATACATGTTGTCCCATAAATGAGGACATAAGCCTCGTAAATGACATAAGTAAACTAAATATGCACTTACCATATATGTTCACAATGAGTTTATAACGTTTTACAGGAATAATTTAGTTTGAATAGATGTATTTGTTTTTAGTTCTTTGTAATGAGTTTTAAAATATTGTGTTCATGAACATAATTGATCAATAAAAACAGGACAAAAATAAAGTATGAACTGTCATCTACATGTGTTTACCAGATAGAAATAATACACATGTAATCAACATAAACGTATCAATTGAAATCATTGAACAGACACTAGTGTAATGAACGCATCTTATTTTTACGTTCGTACAAAATGTTGACATATCCAGTATTGACAAATTATACACGTTCGTCCTGTAAATGTTTCCTGTAAGAACTTGAACTCATCCAGGAATTGAATGGTCTCCTCAACCACAGACAAACCCCATTTCGATTCCCCTCATAGCGTTAGGCTTACCAGTAACCTCCAAAGCTTTGCTTTCAACGCGGACTTTCTTCGTCGCTTCGGGTCATATACCTCAGCTTGGACGTGCCGGTGGATGACTGCAAATCTCATAAGGGGCGGCGTGGAAGTTGAGAATCATGTACACATGTACTGCTTGGCCACCACTCTTCACTGAGGATTGAATGTTCAAGGTGATTGCATGATCCTTCATCTTGAAAGGACTCAGTAGTTGTTTGTCCATCCATCCTGTCCTAGATGGTGTTCCCGATAGATGTTGTCTTTGCTCTTTGTCAACATTCACAGTTATATGTACATGGACCCCGGTGGAGACACTGCGCACGCTTGGCAGAAGGGTTCTTTTTCGAGGAGATAGTTGAAAACTATGTATGTGTCCTTTATGTCACATGCTCGTCTTGCATCTATTATGTTCCTGTACTGCTTATCAGTGTTGTAGTTGACCCATAATAGCTCTAGCTTGGTACTGTTGACTTCAGCACAAGCTGGCATAGAGAGGAGCCAAATGTTATACGCTGGTGCTCTGTCATCCCTCACCCACTTGTAAAGTCTCCGCTGGTCTTCAAACTCCCCATCAGTACTTGCTCGACGATAAAATTTACTGAGACGCCAGCCCAAAGGCGATCACTTCTTCTGACAACCTTCATGACCCTCTTCAAATAGCTTGTAGATATATGCATATTTCACCTGAAGCTTGCACATTTGCTACACGTAGATCGAAGCAGATTTCGTATACAGACTTGGTGTATACGTGTTTGAATGTGTTCTGTTTAGTTCATGTATCATTTTCAGTCAGAAAATCATAACTTGAAACACTAGGACTGTCATTTCGTGATATGTTTTTCATATTCGTAAAACAATAAAATATAAAATATATATGCGTCCGAGGACAATGTTAATTTTTACAAGGGAGATTATCGCAACCTATTCTCGACATTAACTTAAAGTACAACGAGTTATTTGCCCAAATAAACCTACCAGATGTGCCGCACGTGTACATTATAATGTCACAATATAGTACTTGCATAGTTGTGGTAATATTGTTTGTTTATATGAGGTTTATGTGTCCTTGGTGACCATTTAGGATGTGTACAAAGTATCAGAAACATAACTTAACTATAGTGAATTATTTACTGAATGTCAAAAGAAACTACATACTTTTACATTTGAATGTGTTATCTTTATTTCAAAATAAGTATGTACGAACATTACAAAATTACTAATTTCCATGTTATTTTTATTTTTTCTGTATCATATTTAATTTCACATACCGAGTCCATGTATACTGCAACATATACTCTGAAATAATGTTGTGTCATTTTGCCTCTATAAAAAATTAAAGTTTAAAGTTTATTTATTTTACAACGATTACGAAACATACACAACATATACAACTTATATTAATCATGCTCGTTGGCAAAGCTGTTTGCTTTCGGGTGGTCTTCGTGTGGGAGCAAACCGGAGTACCCGGAGGAAACCTACCTGTCTGACTTAGTGACAACATCACCATCTATAAGTGTCGAACATATCGACAGGACGCAGTTTATCAACATTTCATCAACAATAAAATCACATGAAAATTTATATTTTTTGTGATTTTCAATAACGTGCCATCTACGACTTAGCTGAACAAGCGTTTTGCAAAAGTTAGGTCAATGTCTTATAATCATTGCTAAATGTGTTTAGACAATTTAATTGTATTTTATCGGTCGAATACCAAAAACCAACAGCATACGGTTACCGCCACCATAGCAAGCAATATAAATTATGCAGATCGAGATCGGATGAGACTGGGACTGGGGAATAGTATGCCCCTCGGTTTACACCTGTACGTTTCCCGAGGTTTACACCTTCCGCATATCATTTTATTGCGGGAAAATGGAAATCGTAAACAAACGGTGAGTCTAGTTTGTATTATAAAAGAACTAGCTTGTATTATAATTATACATTTTATATGTTTGCAAACATGTACATTGTATATTTCATAAGAGCTTGCCACATGGCATCTTTTTAACCACTTAATGCTAGTCTCGGGAACTGATAATAAAGTTCGTAACCATTTTCTAGTCAGTTTATAGCCTGGTCGAGTGCTGCATGGTCTGTACAAATAATAATCTCAGCCTTAGTCCTAGCTTCATAAAACGCGGCTATTTTCCCTTTCTGATTCTGAAGTATCCAGATGGCATTTTCTCATCTTTAAGTGCAAAACAACAACACTACCAGCCATGCTATCTATGATAGCTTCTTGTAGCAACCACTGCAAATTTTCATCAAGTAAATAGCATAATAGTTTTAATGTAATATAAAAGGTCTGTATGTAATATGAAAGGTCTGTGTTTACTGACATCACAGCTGTTCTTTTTTATGATATCTTTAAAAATGAAAAAGTTATGAGCATTTCAAATCTGTGAACCTGGGCATTTTCATGGAAATTTATCGGTCCATTTTGTGCATGAAACGGGTGCATCGATTTACCCAAAAGGACCCAAAAGAACCCAAAAGGACCCAAAAGGACCCAAAAGGAACCCAAAAGGACCCAAAAGGAACCCAAAAGGAACACAAAAGGAACACAAAAGGACCCAAAAGGAGATTTTAATGTTTGTTAAATGCCATAATTTACAATATTAGAAATTATG